>JAABUQ010004081.1_pt1 | contig 25532 bp, 26 predicted proteins | sample 5560001 | NCBI WGS metagenome assembly JAABUQ01 (sample SAMN10711888, study PRJNA513371) | rock metagenome | isolation source: Antarctica rocks | place: Antarctica: Victoria Land, Finger Mt nord | collected 2015-12-18
TTGGCGTAACTTCATTTCTTGCCTCACTCTCGGGTTGTCTAGAGGTTAGTCTAGACTCACACGGTGGCTTTTCTTCGCCTGGCCTCTCTTGGTACCACTGTCCCGCTTTACGTTGGTAGCCCCTTTTTTTGGCTACATAACTGGGCAAATTCAAACTAATTTGCTCTTCGCCCCCTAGCCAATACTTTCAATTGCCAGTACAATTTTTGCTGGCTCTATCCAACCAATTGCTGGTAAAACAGCAGCCTTAGTTCTGAATAGCTGTAGTTACCAAATAATTTCTACTCGATATTTGTGGCAATAAACTGTACTGTAATACACACTCAGCTGATTAATTGACTTTTCTTTTGCTCTCAGGCATTAGTTAAGGCTTAATATCCTACAGCAGTTCCGTCTCCTCGTGGATCTTCTCCACCAAATTTGACATTGGTTACAGGAGCGATTTGTATTGCTCCTGCATGTCCCATTGTATCTGTATAATCTTCCACTACTTTGACCGGTTGCCCCCGGTTGAGCAAATCTTGAATTACAGTTTTTGGAACCCGTCCTTCAATCTTAAGGTCATTGGAAGAGGCGCCCCAAGTACGACCTAAAAGCCATCTCGGTGCGTCGATAGCATCTTGGACGCTAAATCCGAAGTCGACAATGCGAGTAACAAGGGCAGTTTGGGTTTGAGGTTGTCCTTCTCCTCCCATAGTGCCGTAGACAAGATAAGGTTTGCCATCCTTAAATAGCATCGCTGGATTTAAAGTATGGAACGTGCGCTTCCGTGGTTCTAAATGATTTACCCGACTTGGATCTAACGAGAAGAAGCTGCCCCGGTTCTGAAGAAGAACTCCGGTTCCTGGAGGGATAATCCCTGATCCATAATCATAGTAGATGCTTTGAATCAAAGAGACAGCATTACCATCTTTGTCAACAACACCTATCCAGACTGTATCACCTTTTGCAGCCAGGGGTTTTACTTCCGTAGTCGCCTTCCTCATATCAATAAGTGTTGCTAAATCTTTACCGTGTGGTGCCGATAAAAGATAGTTTAAAGGAACTTTGATGAATTCAGGATCTGTCAGCCACTTGTCTCGATCTGCAAAAGCTTGTTTGGTTGCTTCTACAATAACTTGGTAGTAGTCTGCTGTTCCCTCTCCCATCTTTTTTAAATCAAAGTTGTTGAGGACATTAAGAATTTCAAGAGAAGCCATTCCCTGAGTGTTGGGCGGCAAATTGTATGCCCTGTATCCTCGATAGGCAACAGAAATTGGTTGAACCCAATCAGCAGTATTTTTGGCAAAGTCACTGAGAGTTAGAATTCCTCCATGAGCCTGTAAGTCTGACACAATCTTCTGAGCAATTTCACCCCTGTAAAATCCATCTGCTCCCTTGAGGGCTACCACTTTCAACGTCTGGGCAAGCTCTTTTTGCTTGAAAACTTCACCTACTGTATAAGGCTCACCGTTTGACTTTAAATACGTAGCTCGGAAACCGTTAAAACGCTGAAGGTCATGAATCTCTTTATCTTTCGTATCAATATTTATTTTTGTCCAGCGCGACTGACTAGTTGATACCGGAAACCCATTGTCCGCATATCCGATTGCTGACTCGAGAAGTTTCGGCCAAGGCATATTGTTCTGCATCGCTCTCTGGGCGTAATTGTAGGCTTGCCACCACCCTGAGATCGCACCGGGTACAGTATTCGCAGATAGGTATCCCCTAGGCGGAATCTTGTTGTAACCTTTACTCTTATAGAAAGCAATACTGGCCTTTTCCCCAGAGCGACCACTAGCGTTCAATCCTCTCAATTCCTGAGTTTTGGCATTGTAAATCAGCCAAAAGTTATCTCCCCCTATTGTATTCATCTGAGGATAAACAACAGCCAAGGTTGCTGCAGCGGCAGTTGCAGCATCAATGGCATTTCCCCCATTCCTAAGAATGTTCAAAGCCGCTTGTGAAGCAAGGTAATGAGGAGTCGCAACCATGCCATTTATTGACATAGTCGTTGGTCGCTCGGCGGCTTTTAGCGCAGAAGTTGATGAGGGACTTACTTCACTCGTTAAAGTCGGAATATAAATAAATGATATACCAACCATACCTGTCAAAGCAAAAGCTTTAACTGTTTGACTAAATCGCTTCATTCTTCAGTCTCCTTTGTAGTTATTTGACTTATATAGCTTCCTTAATATAAGACAAAGCTAATAGAGTCTGCAATACATAATTTCTGACGATGCAGCCACTGTTCACTTAATTGTTAGGTTTACCTGAAATCGAAGTCGAATTCCGTTTTGCTGCTTACACAGAAGCACTACTGCCTTTACAGCTTGGTACTAAAACACTACTGCCAATAACAGCAGAACCATATTCAAGAAACTTACGCCGACTCAAGCTCATTGCACTCTCCTTTACTAATTGATAATGGTCAAACGGTTGTAGCTACTTCAGTATGCTGTTCTCCATCATCGCTAGCGATGTCAAAGACAGTAGTTCTGCAGAGATAAATTGCTTCAACGCATTATCGGTAATACGCATGGATAATTATGGTTCACAGTAAATCAAACTTGTTATTAGCAGTTTGTATCTAGATGTACTTAAACTTGAAGATTATCTAGATTGTCATCAGAATATGACATGCTGCTGTACGTCACCGACGAGCAGATTACTACCTTGTTTGCCCTACTCTAGCGTTTCTTCCTGCCAGCGCTCATAGACGGGTGACAAGCTCACAATTAACCTTCGCTCATCTTTACTTAGATTTTGACGTGCTTGAATGGTAATCCGCAAGTTCGCTAACTGCTCCAGTGTATGTCGCCGGAAAGGAGATGCCGGCAGTCGTCAGCGGTTTCGACGACGATGACAAGGTGAAGTCAAACTTCCAAGTGGCACCCGAAGAGCAGTCGGTGAGCTTAATGTCCATCGGAAGGTTGTAGTGAGATTTTCAATCTCAATGTCTCTGCTGAGTTTAGCCTCAAAGTAGCTCAGGGATATGCACCGAGCCAGGGACCGCTTGGCTTGTCCGGCACTTCTTGGATGAGACGCGCATCCAAGTAAAGTTGAAAGCCCCGTGCTTGGTAATTAGCCAGTGCATACGGTCCGTCTAGGCTGCATGTATGCACCCACACTCGCCGTGCATCCATTGCCCATGCCTGCCTAACACCGACACTCAGCAGGTGCGCCCCAATCCGTTGCCCCGTGAATTGCGGCAAGATGCCGAAGTAGGCAATCTCCACGTTGCTATCCTGGCTGTGATTCCAACTCGATGTAGCCAGCGGGTGTGCCTGAGACATAGGCGACCCAGATCTTGATCTCTGGGCGTTTTAAGGTAGTATAGCCAGCGGCTTTTGGTCCAGTCCAGACGCTCTAGCCAGTACCAGTCACCGCCCACACTGGTGTAGAGGAATCGACTGAATTCAGGAGAGGGAACTTCAGCCTGCATCACAACCAGGTTGGAGCTGTCTGAAAGGGCGGGACGCAACTGCCTTTGGTCAAGCATTTCTAGATACCAGGTCGTGACCTCAATACGCATTCAATTCACCACGGGGGGATGTTTTTTAAATACAACTGGCAACGGCTTGAATCTAAAATAGCTAATGTTAATTACGTAGGACTTACGCCTCCGCAAACTTCTATTTGGTTCATCCATCTGGTAGATGAGTGAGTGAAGTGACAGACATACACTCGTACCTATACTCATGGCTGACGACTCCTTTAAAAAAGTCCGCGTTGGTTTGTTTCGATACGCGCTTAAATCCTAGCGCCTCAACCAGGCGAATGGAGGCGATGTTACGTGTGTCTATCTCTGCTGATACAACGCTTAACCCATAGTCTTTAAAAAGGTGATTGAGTAAGCGCCCACATCCTTCCAGTGCATAACCCTGTCGCCAGAACGGCGGAAAAATCATGTAGGCAATCGTCGCCGTACAGTTGGCATATACTGTTGCTTCCAATGTTCCAATGTAGGTGCCTTCAAACAAGAGACGCACTACCCAGTTCAGCCATGCCTCCTGTTCGGATGGCGAAAGCCTTGACGATAAAGCTTGATATCGCCTCTCTAAAGCCTGCAGCGATGTGGGCGGGTCTTGTGGGATGAACTCGTATTGCCTTTTATCCAGCAGTTGCTCGTAGATGGCTTCGGCATGAGCTGGGATAAGCGGCTCAAGCACCAGCCGCCGCGTCTCAAGAATTCGTTCGGGTGCGTTCAACTCCATCCTATTGATTATAAAGGTAGAGCTTGTGTCACGAGTTCCCCAGCAGATGGGCACCATTTTCCTTGCCTTTACGTACGTAATTACGTACGCTAGAGTTGAGCTATTTCAAGTACTGACACATATGGACGCCATCTCTGTGACTGATGCCCGTGCGAAGTACCGTCTGATTGACGAGGCGGCAGCAGCTCATGAACCCATTCTCATCACGGGGCAGCGGAACAATGCGGAAATGATTTGAGTCATTAATGCTCACCGATCCTTACGCTTGGCTAGAGCAATCTATATCTACTATTCATCGGGCTGATTGGTATCGCTCGGTGCAGACGATTCAAGGACGCCCAGGTCCTACAGTGGAGCTAGATGGGCGGGAGGTGATTAACTTTGCCAGTAATGATTATCTAGGACTGGCGGGGGACGATCGCCTGATTCAAGCCGCTGTTGCCGCTACCAAGGAATTCGGTACGGGTAGCACTGGCTCCAGGTTGCTTAGTGGTCATCGAGAGCTGCACCGACAGTTGGAGCTGGCGATCGCATCTCTCAAGCAAACAGAAGACGCCCTTGTATTCAGTTCTGGGTATCTAGCAAATTTAGGTGCGATCGCTGCTCTAGTAGGAAAGCGCGATCTGATTTTGTCGGATCAGTACAATCACTCCAGCCTCAAAAACGGCGCAATTCTCAGTGGTGCAAACGTGAGCGACTACCCTCACTGTAATATGGAGGCTTTGAAAAGCCAACTGAGTCAACAGCGCGAGCGCTACCGTCGCTGCTTAATTCTGACCGATAGCGTCTTTAGCATGGATGGGGATTTGTGTCCACTACCAGCACTATTGGATCTAGCAGAGCAGTTCAACTGTATGCTGCTGGTTGATGAGGCTCATGCAACTGGAGTAATGGGAGCTACGGGCGCGGGGTGTATGGAACATTTCGGCTGTACAGGACGCCAGATGATTCAAGTGGGCACTCTGAGCAAAGCTTTGGGTAGTCTGGGCGGGTACGTGGCTGGATCAGCTCAGCTGATTGATTTCTTGCGCAATCGGGCACCCAGTTGGATTTACACTACCGCTCTTTCACCAGCTGATACAGCAGCAGCATTGGCAGCAGTCAAAATAGTCGAACAAGAACCAGAACGGGTGCGAACACTTTGGCGCAATATAGACCAGCTCAAACAACTTATTGCCCAACAGCTGCCCCACCTCAAACTGCTGCCTTCTGAGTCCCCAATTCTCTGCTTTGAGCTAGAAAGTGCAGCTGATGCCCTAAAAGCTGGACACCAGCTCAAAACATCTGGTATTTTTGCCCCAGCCATCCGTCCTCCTACAGTGCCCACAAGTCGAATTCGGATCTCAGTCATGGCAACCCATGAAACGGCTCATATTCAGCAATTAATAGAAGCTATGGTTGTGTCTTTTCCCCAATACTCCTAGCATAATTAGCTAATCACTAATCACTTTAAAAAATAAGACAGAAATGAAACGAGTCGCAATTAACGGATTTGGACGGATCGGACGAGCCTTCTTACGCATTGCTTACTCTCAGCCAGAGCTGGAGGTCGTTGCCATTAACGACGTAGCCTTAAAGCCGGACCTAGCCGCCTACCTACTCCAGTATGACTCAGTGTATGGGCGCTTCCCCAGCGAGGTAGGCCATGACGAAAAAGGACTCCTCATAGGCGAAAAGCAAATTGACCTCCTAGCTGAAAAAGACCCAGCGGCACTACCCTGGAAGCAAACAGAAATTGATGTTGTCATCGAGTCTACAGGTGTATTTCGCACCGCAGAAAAAGCCGGTTTGCACCTGGAAGCTGGAGCCAAAAAGGTGATTATTAGTGCACCTGCCAAGGGTTCAGTACCCACCTTTGTGTATGGCGTTAATCACGAAACCTACGATCAAGAGCGAGACCATGTCATCTCAGCTGCCTCGTGTACGACAAACTGCCTGTCACCGATCGCCAAAATTCTCCTCGATTGTTTTGGTATTGAGAAGGGTTGGATGACAACTGTACACGCCTACACAGCAGACCAGCGCCTAGTAGATATGGGTCATCCAGAAGAGTGGGCGCGGGGTCGTAGCGCGGCGCAGAATATTGTCCCTACCACCACAGGAGCCGCAACAGCTGTTGCACTAGTTTTGCCCGAACTCAAAGGGCGTCTAGATGGCATCGCCTTACGCGTGCCCACCCCCACCGGCTCGGTGACAGATCTGAGCGCGGTTTTGCAAAAATCGGTCACAAAGGATGAGGTGAATGACGCCTTCCGACACTATGCCAGTAATTCCATGAGGCATATTCTCAAGGTGAGCGAAGTACCTTTAGTGTCTTCAGATTGTGTGGGCGATAGCCACTCTGCAATCGTCAACCTGAAATCAACCAGTGTCCTCGAACAGAATTTCGTTAAAGTGCTAGCGTATTACGATAACGAGTGGGGTTACACCAATCGCCTCATGGATTTGGCAAGCTATATCTAGGACAATTAGCCATTAGCAGTTAGCACTTTTCAGCTAGTGGCTAAATACAAAAAATTACCGAGACTAGGATTAGGAGTAAGTATTTATGGTTACAGCTGCTAAAGAAAACTCTTCTCAGTCCTCCAAAGAGCAATCCCTAGTTCTCTGGTTTGATGAAGTTGGAATTGCTGATATTTCCCTGGTGGGCGGTAAGAATGCTTCTCTAGGAGAAATGATCCAGCAGCTGGTTCCTCGTGGAATCAATGTTCCCAATGGATTTAGTACCACGGCAAAAGCTTTCCGGTACTTCATCCAGGCATCTGGATTAGAAGAGAAGCTGCGATCGCTATTTTCAGACCTAAATGTAGAGGAGGTCAAAAATTTACGGCAACGGGGAAAGCTTGCCCGGTCGTTGATTCTGCATACGCCATTTCCAGCGGAACTCCAAGAAGCGATCGCAACTGCTTACCAAGAGTTGTGTGATCGCTACGGCTCAGATACAGATGTAGCAGTCCGCTCCAGCGCCACAGCCGAAGATCTCCCAGATGCCAGTTTTGCCGGTCAGCAGGAAACCTACCTCAACATTAACGGTATCCAAGGAGTGTTGGACGCTTGTCATAGATGCTTCGCCTCCCTATTTACCGACCGTGCCATTTCCTACCGCCAGAGCCGGGGATTTGACCACCTAAGTGTTGCCCTGTCCGTAGGTGTCCAAAAAATGGTGCGCTCCGATTTGTCTTGCTCTGGGGTGATGTTCTCCATTGACACCGAAACTGGCTTTAAGAATGCGGCGTTAATTACAGCTGCCTATGGCTTGGGGGAAAACGTAGTTCAAGGAGCCGTCAATCCTGACGAATACGTAGTTTTTAAACCAACTTTAAAACAAGGATTTAGCCCAATTTTAGCTAAAAGATTGGGCTCGAAAGAATTTAAAATGGTCTACGATATCGGCGGCTCTAAGTTCACGAAAAATGTGCCCGTAATACCTAAGGAACGGGGGAAACTCGCCCTCCAAGATGAAGAGATTCTGCAACTAGGGCGCTGGGCTTGCCTGATTGAGGATCACTATTCGCAGGTGCGCGGCGCATACACTCCAATGGACATTGAGTGGGCTAAAGATGGTATTACTGGCGATCTGTTTATTGTCCAGGCTCGCCCAGAAACGGTACAATCACAGCGGAGCCAGAATATCCTGCGTAGCTATCACCTCCAAGATAAGAGTGAGGTGCTGGTGACGGGTCGCAGTGTTGGCGAGTCTATCGGCCAGGGGAAAGTAACGGTAATTCTGGATGCAAACAAACTAGAACATTTCCGAGATGGAGAAGTCTTGGTAACGGATAAGACTGACCCGGACTGGGAACCGATCCTGAAAAAGGCCAGCGCGATCGTCACCAATCAAGGCGGACGCACCTGCCACGCAGCAATTATTGCCCGGGAGTTGGGCATTCCAGCCATTGTAGGCAGCGGCAATGCCACAACTGTGTTGAAGGCAGGTCAAGAAGTGACTATTTCTTGTGCTGAAGGGGAAGAAGGGCAGGTTTATGCGGGTCTGCTGCCCTTTGAGGTTAAAGAGGTAGGGCTGGAAAATCTACCCCGCACCCATACCCAAATCATGATGAATGTCGGCAAGCCAGCAGAAGCATTTAGTCTAGCCGCCATTCCCAATGATGGTGTAGGGTTGACCCGGTCAGAGTTTATTATTGCCAATCATATCCAGGTGCATCCTCTGGCTTTGATTCACTTTGACAAGCTAGAGGATGAAGCCGTCAAAGCGAAAATCACCGAGATGACTGCACTTTATGAAGACAAGACTCAGTACTTCGTAGAGAAGTTGGCTCATGGGGTGGGGATGATCGCTGGAGCCTTCTACCCTAAGCCGGTAGTTGTGCGGATGAGTGACTTCAAAACTAATGAATATGCCAACCTTTTGGGTGGTAAACAGTTTGAACCGAAGGAAGAAAACCCCATGCTCGGTTGGCGGGGGGCTTCTCGCTACTACGATGAACGCTACCGAGATGCCTACGCTTTAGAGTGTCAGGCGCTGAAGCGAGTGCGGGAAGAAATGGGTTTGACTAATGTCATCCCCATGATTCCATTTTGTCGGACACCCGATGAAGGCCGTCGAGTGTTGGCAGAGATGGCAAAGCACGGTTTAGAGCGGGGCAAGAATGGGCTAGAGGTTTATGTAATGTGTGAGTTGCCTAGCAATGTGATTATGGCTGAAGAGTTTAGTGAGGTGTTTGATGGGTTTTCCATCGGCTCAAATGACTTGACTCAACTGACACTGGGTTTAGATCGTGATTCTGCCTTGGTTGCTCATTTGTTTGATGAGCGCTTCGTGGCGGTGAAGCGGTTGGTTAAGATGGTAATCGAAACGGCGAAGCAGAAAGGCCGCAAGATCGGCATCTGTGGTCAGGCTCCTAGTGACTATCCTGAGTTTGCCCAGTTTTTAGTTGAGCTGGGAATTGACTCGATGAGTCTAAATCCAGATTCTGTGTTGAAGACGCTTCTAATGGTGGCTGAGGTAGAAGCGGTTAATCACACAGAGCGGTAGCGTGGTGGCGGATGTGATCTTCGATCAGGGTGGTGATGAAGTAGTAACTGTGGTTGTAGCCTTCGTGGAAGCGCAAGGTCAGCGGTTGTCCGACTGCTGCACACGCTTGCTCAAACACGTCGGGAAGCAGCTGCTCTGCTAGAAACTGATCGGCAGTGCCCTGATCAATGAGAATGGGACGATTATATCCAGCTTCCCGTACCAAAACGCTGGCATCGTAGGCACACCAACTCTCTTTATCGGAGCCAAGGTAGTGGCTGAAAGCCTTCTGACCCCATGGGCAACGTATTGGTGCAGTGATGGGCGCGAAGGCTGAAACTGACTTGTAAAGACCAGGGTTTCTCAGCGCACAAATAAGCGCCCCATGACCACCCATGGAATGACCGAAGATCCCCTGCCTTTGCGCTTGCACAGGGAAATGCTCGGCAATCAGAGTCGGCAACTCGTGGACGACATAGCTGTACATCTGATAGTGCGATCGCCAAGGCTCAGCGGTAGCATCCACATAAAAACTAGCACCATTGCCTAAGTCCCAGTCATTGTCCTCACCGTTAATTCCAGTGTTGCGAGGGCTAGTATCTGGCGCTACGAGCATTAAACCGTACTTGGCAGCAAAGCGCTGCGCCCCTGCTTTGACCATAAAGTTCTCTTCGGTGGAGGCTAGACCGGAGAGGAAGTAAAGAACTGGGACCGGTGACGTTGCCTGGGGGGGTTGGTAGACAGCGAATCGCATTTCGCTGTTACAAGTTTCGGAGCGATGGCTGTAAAAGCCGACAATACCATCGAAGCAACGATTCTCGGAGATGAGTTTAGGAGGTACAGACATAACAGGTTGCCTTCATTGTCTCTTTGATCGTAATACAATAGTGTAAGGAGTATAAGTAAGGATTTACAGTAATGACTAGTGCAACCGTTACCAGCAAAGGTCAAGTTACTATTCCCAAGGAAATTCGAGACTACCTGAAGTTGAACACTGGCTGCAAGGTCGATTTCGTAATTGATGAAAATGGTGGAGTTAGAGTAGTTCCACTCACTGTTCCTGTTACAGCTTTGTCTGGAATTTTGCATCGTCCAGGAATGAAAGCGGCAACTATTGAGGATATGGAGCAGGCAATCTTAGAGGGTGTACGTGGTTGGTCTTGATACCAATATCCTCGTCCGCTACTTCACTCACGATGACGAACAACAGTGGCAGCAAGCTACAAAGCTCATCGAAAATGAAGAGCAGTGCTTTGTTACCAACATCGTTTTGTGTGAACTAGCTTGGGTATTGCGAGGGGAACCTTATAGATTTAGCAAGGACGAAATTCTCAATACCTTAGAAACCATGTTGCACAGTCAAATCTTTGAATTTGAGGACCGCTCTGTTGTCTATCAAGCCATACAGCGGACAAGGCATAGAAGCGGTGATTTCTCTGATTACCTTATTGGCGCAATCACTCGTCAACAAGGCTTTCATGAAACTGCTACCTTCGACCGCAAGCTGAAGAGCGAAAAGGGTTTTAGATTTTTAGCTTGACCTGTGCACTACCGGCAGCCACAATCCGACTATGGTTTTACGAACCTCAAGAAAAAGTGAAACCGACAACAATGTCCAATGCTCTGCGAATTGCCTGCCAGTACTCTGTTTCTAGAACCCCTAATCGTCCCAACACCCGTTGCCCATCTACAGACCTAATTTGAGCTACATCCAGAAAGCGATCTTGGTCAAGTCCATTGGTAGCAGTAGCCAAAACATTCACCACATAAGGAGCTTGCTTCACGCCAGGACGGAACGGAATCACAACTGTTAACTGCCCATACTGGTTCATCGTATCGTTTTGCACGATCAGACAAGAGCGAGTTTTCTGCACCTCAGCTCCAATCGTGGGGTCGAGCCGCACCCAATGTATTTCGCCTCGACGATACGTTAATTCACCCTTCGGCATCAATCCCGTCCTCGACCACGCTATCCCAATCTGCAATCTCAGCTTGGTAGTCAGCATCGTTGACATCGTACTGCAAGGCTGCAATTAACTCAGCTTTAAGCTGTTGCTGTTGCTGCTGAGCTAGCAGGGCATTGATGTAATGACTCCGATTTCCCTTTGCTTGGGCGTCGAGAAAGGCTAGCAGCTCATCATCCAGCGTAATCGCGATCTTATGCTTCATAGTGCCATTTTAGGTATGATATTAAAACCATACTGTATGGTATAACTATTTTATCATACTAAGACAAATGGTTTGACAATGGTCTTATTCCAGATAATATTGCTGTAAATGAGACATGCTTAAAGCAAGTTAGAATCTTGGCAGTACCTCCCCAGGGAAATCGTCATGGTACAGTACAACCCATTACAATACCTGCCCTCATCTGAGGAGCTGCCGGACTCGGACGACAACCCTGTGGATAACGAACTGCAAATCCCAGTCCCAGCCTTACTGCGAGCCATCTTAGCTTGGCTGTGGGCTGAGCGTCAGGATTGGTTTTTGGGCATCAACATGGGGGTCTACTACGACCCAGATCAGTCAGCCATTGTGCCAGATGGGTTTCTCAGCCTGGGGGTAGTGCGGCGCAAGAGTGAGCGGGGACGGCTGTCGTATGTCCTTTGGGAAGAAAATAATGTCGTTCCTTTGCTAGCTATAGAAGTGGTCTCCAAGTCTCCTGGTAAAGAGTACGAAGATAAGCAGGCCAGGTATGCTCAAATCGGAGTCCTATATTATGTAGTCTACAATCCTGACTGCTGGGAGCGGGATAAGCACGACCCATTTGAGGTATACCGCCTAATGGGTGGTAGTTATGTCCGTCAGTTAGGTGAGCCAGTATGGATGCCTGAGATTGGACTAGGAATTGGTCGAGAGCGATGCACCTACGAGGGGTGGACGCGGGAGTGGCTGTATTGGTACGACCAGGATGGGGAAAGGTTGCCCTCACCAGATGAACGGACTAAACAAGCCCAGCAGAGGGCAGAACAAGCCCAGCAGAGGGCAGAACAAGCCCAGCAGAGGGCAGAACAAGAGCGACGCCTTAGAGAGGAACTGATTGCCCAATTGCAGGAAAGAGGAATTGACCTTGACAAACTTTAGGTGATAATCGAAGACGAGTGATCGCTCCCTGCTCTCTAGAATTTGTCAAACAAAACTCTCACAAACCCATCTGCTCCCGAATCCACTAGCCTAGTATACTCTGATAGAACGGGCACAAATCGAAGCGGACAAGCTACTTCTGATTCCCGGGGTCGAGGGTGGGGTTGCCAGTGCTGCTCTGCAAATTACTCGCTCACTGGAGGTAGGAGTTCTTTATAAGCCTTTGCGGATGAACTGCTTCAAAATCTCGCTTGGCTTACGGTCCCACGTATCGATGTGATTGTAGATCAGTCCATTTTGATTGAGTTTGTATGTGGAGTAACCATTGAAGAACACCTGAGCTTTCCAGGGAACGCGCAAGATGCCCCGAACAGTCCACTTCGCCAGAATGGTACCCAAAGCTACTTGACTGACATCGTGCAGCTCAAAGTAGAGTTGGGTAAAGAATAACTGACCGTGAAATCGCAGCGTCCAAAAAATAATGCGGTAGTTTGTTTTCCCTTTGAATTTGTTGACTGGGTCTCGAAAGTAGATGTCCTTTGTATAAATGTCATACGAGATGTCTGTCTCAAACAGCTTTGGTAGGTCTTGTTTCAGCGTCTTTATTACTCGTTTGACCTGTGATTGATATTCGTTGCAGCCACTACCCTCTGTTTCGACCATTATTTTCTCCGATCTAAAATTGCACAACGCTGCGAATAGACTCACCTTTGTGCATTAACTCGAAGGCATCATTGATTCGCTCTAACGGCATCACATGAGTGATCAAGTCATCAATGTTGATCTTGCCCTCCATATACCAATCAACGATCTTCGGAACGTCCGTGCGACCTCTAGCTCCACCGAAAGCTGAACCTTTCCAAACACGCCCGGTAACGAGTTGAAAAGGGCGAGTGCTAATTTCCTGACCAGCACCGGCGACACCAATAATAACACTAACACCCCAACCTTTATGGCAACACTCCAAAGCTTGGCGCATAATATTAACGTTGCCGATGCATTCAAAGCTATAATCAGCGCCCCCCTTGGTTAAGTCAACCAAGTAAGCAACCAAATCGCCTTCGACCTCTTTGGGATTAACGAAGTGGGTCATGCCGAATTTCTCAGCTAGTTCTCGCCTAGCGGGGTTAATATCCACCCCCACAATCTGACTGGCACCTACCATCCGAGCACCTTGGATGACATTGAGACCAATGCCGCCTAAACCAAAGACAATGACATTTGCTCCCGGTTCCACCTTGGCTGTGTTAATCACTGCACCGATGCCGGTTGTGACACCGCAGCCAATGTAGCAAACCTTGTCAAAGGGTGCATCCTCTCGGATCTTCGCCACTGCAATTTCGGGCAGTACCGTGTAGTTGGCAAATGTTGATGTCCCCATGTAGTGATGGAGCTTAGTCCCCTTGACCGAGAACCGACTGGTACCATCAGGCATGACACCGCGACCTTGTGTTAAGCGGATGGCCTGACAGAGATTGGTCTTGCGGCTCAGGCAGTATTCGCACTGGCGGCATTCTGGAGTGTAGAGGGGAATGACGTGATCGCCGACTTTCAGGCTGGTTACACCAGGGCCTAACTCCACTACAACGCCTGCACCCTCGTGTCCCAGGATTGCCGGGAACAGACCCTCTGGATCAGCACCAGAGAGGGTATAAGCGTCGGTATGGCATATCCCGGTCGCCTTAATCTCGACCAGCACCTCCCCAGCCTTTGGTCCCTCAAGTTGAACCGTTTCAATCGTCAACGGCTTGCCAGCTTCTAAAGCCACTGCTGCTCTAATATCCATTTTTAGCTCTAAATCTATTCATGTCGTTTCTCCACTGCCCATGCCCCTAATCCCCACTCCCCCTTCAACAATAAAGAAGTCGCGCGTACTACGATGAACTCTTATGGATGTAGTCATACTCAGCGACTCTCCTAATTTTCGTCTTTCGGATCATCTGTCGAACGGCTTCTCCCATTGTCGAACCTGAACTAGCTGCAATGCGCTCAAGTTTGTCCCTTTCAAATTCGTCTAAAAGCACAGTAAATCTTATTGTTTTAGCCATAGAAATTATCATGTTGTGAGTATAATATTAACATGGAAGTTACTGCCAATCACAACACCGTTGCCCTTTGTTGGGCCAAGCAAAACAACAAACTCGCTCAGAGAAATCGCAACTTGCGCGAGAACTTTGAGCTAAGAAGCGTAGTTTTATGACCTCAACCAAAAAGCCTACTAATCGGTCTGTCCAATGGTTCCGTATTGGGATGGCAGCTGTGTTTTTAGTGTCAGCTGCTTTGCGGTTTTGGGGTTTAAGCCGGTTTGATACTTTGGTGTTTGATGAGGTTTACTACGCCAAATTTGCTAACAACTATCTGACCCATACCCCCTTCTTTGATGGTCATCCACCCTTAAGCAAATACCTGATTGCTATTGGCATGTGGATTGGTAGCAATCTTCCCTTTGGGCAAGATTCAATAAATGGCCTCACCGGTTCTCTCCGTTCCACTTGGAGTTACCGATGGTTGAATGCCCTAACCGGCTCATTCATTCCTTTAGTCGTAGCGGGAATTGCTTATCAGCTAAGCCATCGCCGTAGCTATGCCTTCATCGCCGCTCTGTTTGCCGCTGCTGATGGCTTGTTTTTGGTCGACTCTCGCTATGCCCTGAATAACGTATATCTAGTTATCTTTGGACTACTGGGACACTGGTTTTTATTACGGGGATTAGAGCCGCAGGGTAGGCGGCGTGGTTTCTGGCTAGCTCTTGCTGGCATTGGGTTTGGTGCTGCAGGTTCTGTCAAATGGAATGGCTGGTGGTTTCTGTTGGGGGCTTATCTGGTTTGGATGGCAGCTTGGGTGATGCGGTGGATGCAGTCGCTTCGACCCACAGATTCCTTTGAACACTGTGACGCAGAGGAGATTAAGACTCCCTTAGCATACCTAACACAGCTGAATGTTTTGCACCTTGTCTTTTATTTAGGCATTATCCCTGCCTTATTTTATGGCCTCGAATGGATTCCTCACCTACAGCTCGACCCGACGTTCGGATTTTGGGAAGTGCAAAAGCGGATTTTGCAGTATCACGAACGTGTTGGCGATGGTCCAAAGGTGCATCCTTACTGTTCTCGTTGGTACACCTGGATCTTGATGATTCGACCGGTGGCTTACTTTTACCAGACAGCTCAAAGTACCACAGAACCGCTCCCAGTTATGGGTCCTCCTCTGCCTGCCGGTGTTGGGAAGGTGATTTATGATGTACACGCGATCGGAAATCCAGCTCTGTGGTGGTTCTCAACAGTTGCGATCTTGCTACTGCTGTGGATGTTGGCGCAGCGAATCTGGGTTTGGGCAATTGCCCCTTCGGGTTCGCAGTCGCCTACGGAGGGAAAACGCCACTCCCACGCCAGTCCCCTCAACGGGGGGAACCCCCGCACGGGGCTGGCTCCTCAACGGGGGGAACCCCCGCACGGGGCTGGCTCCCCTCCTGCAGCGCTGTCTCACCGCCAACGTTTCAATGTTTCAACAATCAGAAGTGTCCAAACGGCTGATACCTGGATTGCCCTTTATCTGATTCTTAACTGGCTTGCTAACTTACTGCCTTGGGTAATGGTAACTCGCTGTACATTTATATACCACTACATGGGTTCTTCTGTGTTTGCGGGGTTAGCGATCGCCAGGTTTGCTGACCAGTGGCTGCATAGTTATCGGCGCGAATTCAGGGCGCTGGGCGTCACCGTTATCTTTCTTATCCTGCTAGCTTTTATCTTCTGGATGCCCATTTATTTGGGTCTGCCTCTTTCTCCAGAAGCGCTCTCACAGCGGTTGTGGTTCCGATCCTGGATTTAGGGACTGGGATTTTGGCTTAGTAAATTAAGCCAGATGCCAGTTCACGGGTGATCAAAATTTGGAACTTTCCAGATGGAACACTGGTGTTGAGCCGCCGCACAAACAGGTGATAAATCCCAAAGTTTGAGCGAACATCTCGTTCAACGGCAACTAGAGGGGCGTCACTATAAGAGCTGTCTTCCAGAAGGTTGCAGGCTTCGAGCAGGGCTTCAACCGCAAGCGGATCGCCAGTTCCTCCAGTTGCAGTAGCAACTAGAGCAGTCGCTTGAGGCTCTAGGCGATTCTTAAAGTCGGCTTTTGATGGTTCTGGCTTTAGTGGTTCCGCCATCCCTGCTGACCTTACTATTACAATTGAATCAAGGGTAATTAATTATAGCTGGAGACGGTGTTAACGTGCTACGGCATCAAGCCAGTGGCATCTAGGCAATGTGGACTATTTCACCATAAAAAAGCATCTCCATGTGTGAGTGGCAGTTTAACCAAACGCTACATTCCCGATATGAAAACCAAAATCGGGCATTATCTAGTGATTCCGTTAGCGTGGGAGCCAACACTGGGTGCAATTGTGTGACAAACTTTTGGATAAATAATCCATCCTTAACTCTAATTACATACATTTCTATATCAAGCTTCTTTTCTATTCCTTACTTAACCCCACCGCCCTCCTATGACACTATCCTGCCAATACCAACCTATGGAATAAGTATCACCATAGAAGGATTTAGTTATTAAGTTACAGCGGATTTCAGCTTGATAAAGTACAGTGGCAACCTGTGAGCTCTGATTCTCTGGCTCCACGGTGTACTCCGCTTACTTGAAATCTGCTGTATTCTGTACGACAATATACTAAAAGCTCCAAAAGTAGCTTTGCTACTACTTTTAAGCAATTATCTTGGCATAGCAGGAATTGGGGACTTTTTTGGTAAGCGCTAATAGCGAACAAACAGAGCGCGATAAACGGGTTCATTTCTTGACAGGGTTGATTTTTCCCGCTCTGTGGGCACTGGTAGGGGGTTTTCTGTCAGCCATTCTTGTAATCCCTGTCTTTGGAAAGCTGGGTGAGCATCAAAGCGATCGCACATTTCCACTGCCAATGCCTTAATATCCGACTGTAGGAACACAACTCCGCCAGAACTCATGTATGTTGCCAATTCTGCTACTAACTCCGGTTGCACCAGCCGTCGTTTAGCGTGTCGGTTTTTGAACCAAGGGTCGGGAAACTGGATAGTGACACGCTGTAAAGTCCCACTTGGGCAACAGCCCAAGAGCGCTCGCAACGAGTTATTCACATTGCAAAACACATAGTTGAGATTTGTCAGCCCCAACTCGTCCCGTTTGGCATTCGCCTCCTGCACCAAGGGTTCGCGAATTTCTACCCCCAGAAAATTCCACCTGAGTCCTAGTTGAGCCATGCTCAACAAAAACCGCCCCTTGCCGCAGCCAATATCTAGATGTAGCGGCTGGGTCGGAGCAGCATAGACCTTATTCCAGTCAGGCGGACTGACGGGTGTTTGATACTTTTGCGAGAGCGGGTTGACGTGTTGACGTACTCGGACAACTACCAAAGCTATTTCAATTCCCTGATATGAAGTTTTGTGATTGTTAAGGCGGGTTTTAGACTAAAATCGTAGCATTCCAGGCACCACTAAAGCGAATCGAGTTTGTTCAAATCAGCAGTCATTTTTGCTAAAATGCTATGTTCACAGGATTAATTCAGGGAATAGGAACGATTCGACCGCTAGGGGGCGATCGCTGGCAAATCACTTGCTTAACTGAGGTCGATAGGTTGATTTTGCGGGACATCGCCATTGGTGACAGTGTGGCTGTTGATGGCGTTTGTCTGACTGTGATGGATGTGTTGCCCCAAGGGTTTATTGCTGCCGCTTCGCCCGAAACTCTGCGTCGCACAACATTGGGGCAGCGGCAGTTGGATAATGGTTTTGTCAACTTAGAAACGGCGTTGCGGGTTGGTGGCAAGCTAGGCGGTCATTTCGTGATGGGTCATGTGGATGGCATCGGTCGCCTGCAGGCGTTGGAGCAAACGGCGACTTCGTGGGAAATAAGTTTTACTGCTCCAAGCGCGATCGCCCGCTACATTGTTCCCAAGGGTAGTATTGCCGTCAATGGCGTGAGCTTAACGGTAGCCGATTATGACCCAGCTATGGGCTGGTTCAAGGCGGCAGTGATTCCCCTCACGTATGCTCAGACTAATCTGCGTTATCTCCGATCAGGCAGTTGGGTGAATTTGGAAGGTGATATTCTGGGCAAATACGTTGAGAAATTGATTCATTTTGGCTCTAGTCATGATTTAGCAACTGATGCCGAGCCATCGGAACTGACGCCAACGTTTTTGGCAGAAAATGGTTATTTTTAAAAAGCGCGGAAAATCGATGGCGAAAATTGGGTGACACTAACCGGGATGTGGGTTTAAACTGTTGCAGAGGAACACATGATCCGAAAACCGATGCCGCTGCCCACGTTGTCCGGTTGATTCCAGTGACGCTGCGCCGCACGGCAGAGGCTAGGAAGGCAGTACCATGAACCACCCCGCAGCAGGCGATAGTTATCATTTCCACCAAACTCCCAAACACTGCCGTCAGAGGGTGCGTTTTGGTAGTTTTCGTGCCAGATGTCAGTACACCATTCCCAGACATTGCCATGCATATCGTATAAACCAAAGGCGTTGGCTACCTGAAAACTCCCCACTGGGGTTGTTTGCTGGCGGTAATGTCCCCTTGATCCAGAATTATAAGTATAATTACCGTCGTAATTTGCTATATCGGTAGTAATTGTCTCGCCAAAGTGAAATGGTGTAGTTGTCTGTGCTTTTGACATTGCTATTTCATCAGCATATTTAAAGGGGATTGTCTCGCCAAAGTGAAATGGTGTAGTCCTTGTAGCGCGACAGGCATATTCCCATTCCGCTTCGCTGGGCAGTCGATAGTCTCGTCCGGTTTTTTGGGCTAGCCTTGCACAAAACTCTACTGCGTCATGCCAGGATACCTGTTCCACAGGGAGGTTTGCACCCTTAAAGTTAGATGGCTCAGGATTTAGGGAGCGCTTGAGCCGGGGTAGAGCTGCAATAGCCCGCCACTGAGCTTGGGTGACTGGAAACTTGCCCATCCAGAAAGGTCGTACTGTTACCTGGTGCTGTGGTTCTTCATTAGCATCCCGCCTCTCCTCAGTGGCAGGCGAACCCATCCAAAATGTACCTTCCGCAATGGCAACTATTTCTAAGATGACACCGTTTCCCAAATCTTCGCTGAAGCACTCGGCTGTGCTGCTGCGGTTATGAGTTTGCTGCCCCTGGGCATTCACCGTAACCATTTGGAAGGTAAACTCTCGCATGTTGGTTTGTCTTGAAACTGGCGGCGTTGATGTAGTTTGCTCTACCGGAGCTTGAAGCCGTGGCTGCCCCTGATTAGCCTGGTGTAACTGATCTTGGAGGAGCGATTGCTCTTGACTTGCTTGCTCCAACCGAGATTGGATATGCAATTCTTTTTGTTTTGCTTGTTTTAGTTGAAGCTGTAACTGCTCAATTTGCTTCTGTTGCAACTTTGATGCTGTCCATAATTCCCTTGCCCAATCCAGCTTTACCTTTTCTTTTTGTAAAAACTCTGGGATCAGCCCCGTGAACAACGGGTAAGGCTTGAGTTCCCAGTTACAAACACAGCAGCGCTCAATTTTGCTTTCAATGTATTCAATTTGGCAAACAGGACATTGAGACATCGCTATTCTCATTAGAGAGTGACATTATCCCAATGCTAACTCTTATCAGCCCGCTCTTTTAGGGATAGGATATTAATAGTTTAGGCACCGATACGTTTGTTCCACTACTCAATGTCCTGAGCGACTTTTAACTATGATAACGAAAGATAAAATTTTGCTAAGTATGCTGGTTTTTGTGTAAGTCCCAATAATTGCGGAGTGGCTGCATTTACATCCTGGTAGTTATCTTTATTACTAAATCCCGCTAGTGCTCCCAACTTCTGCAAATTGGGGAGGAAATCGGGTAGGTTATTTCGTCCAATAAACAAATAAAATGCCCGTTTTTAATTGCTCGACGCCAAGGAACGGAGCCGAAACTTGTAGTGCGTACCTATGCGCTTACACGAACTCCCATTTATGGTAGGATGACCGGAAGCTCGAATGAAGAATGAAAGAATGAATTTTTCTTTCTGTTATTTAATTTGTAAAACAATTTGTTGTCCTTAACTTGATGAAGCTGTCAAGCTTCTAAGTTGTTAAAGCAGGCTGCTGACATTAGAAGAAACGGTATTCCAGGGACAAGAGGGAGAATGAGACCGATCACGCCCAGAACCACACATACTGCTCCCGTGGCTATTAAAACCGCATTTTTAATCTGCTTGAGCATATAGATTAACCAATGACTTCTAGGTTTTAGATTAACACGTAAATATTGAATTGTGCATGTAACTTGCAGTTTGCAGCATAACTCTTCCTTCACCGTAGTATTTAAAATGCTTATGTTTTCCTAGAGTGGTTTTGCCCTAAATCAGAGCAATAGGTTTGAGCGTTTAATTCATTGACTGACACGATTATGCTATTGTTTACGAATATAGTTCTGTTGAAAGTCTTGTCCGTTGTCTGTTCCATTGCTTTGCGATCAGCTCATTCTCAGTAATTGAAGCGCGTCAAGCAAGGAAGTATGAGACTTAATTGACAAAAGCATGAAATTTACTTATAGCGATAACCCCGTGTGCAACTTTTCCCAAGTTGCGTCATACAAGTAGCTCATATCAAATCCGTCTGAACGCCTGTGTTACTTGATATCACTCCTTTGGTGAAACCTATCAAATTGATAAATTTGCCATCAGCTCTATACGTGCTAGCTGCACCTTCAACTCCGGAAACCGCTCTAGTACTGCAAGTAGGGCTTTACGGAACCGGTTTCTGTAGAGGGATGCTTTGGCACTAGAGGCATGACCGAAATCAGGGTTAGCTCCATCAGTTCAATGTAAACCTTGAGGTCAATCTGATCAGATATCAGCATCTCTCGATATTGTTGCTTAACTTGACTGAGTTTTTGGAGCGCAACTTCTGGGTGAGTCTGTAACGTACCTTGCCACTCATCCAGCAACAGTAAAGTCAGTCTGACGATTGAGCAGGCGTTGCAGGTTTTGTTGTGAACCTTGGGAATCGAGATTGCGAACGGTTAGCCCGACTGTTGTATCGGCAGAATTGATAATCTGTTGACTAAGCCGGCTGTAGTAGCCGCCAGTGGTGCCACTAGAGAGTGTCAAACGGTCAGGCTGGGCAACGCAACTGCTTAGGGTAGACGCCGTTAAACCCCAGACTAAACTTTTTATCAGCAGGGGGATAAAGTTTGAGCAATAGCATCTAATAGATTTCATTAAGTTTAAGAAATTAAATTTACACTACTTAATAGTGCCTGAGATATTAAAGCACTATGATTAAGTACTAGAGATATCACAGCATTTCTAAAAACTTTATATTGCATGTCTTCTAATACTGGGTCAGACTTAGCAGTCTCCGGACCTGCGGGAGCATTTTACTCTTGGCATACTCTGGAAGTTGAGAAGGCCATAAAACTTCTCCAAAGCGATCGCACCTCCGGTCTAAGGACCTCGCAAATCACAGAGCGATTGCAGCGCTACGGACTCAATGAACTGACGGGCTCTGGGGGTCGCAGTGCCATCGTTATTCTGGTGGATCAGTTCAAAAACATCATGCTGCTGATGTTGATCGCCGTGGCAGTTATCTCGGCAGTTTTGGATCTCCGCAAAGGGGAGTTTCCCAAAGATGCGATCGCCATTTCTGTGGTGGTCCTCAATGGCTTACTGGGGTATGTCCAGGAAAGTGGTGCAGAGAAAGCCTTGGCTGCCTTGAAGAATCTGTCTTCCTCCAAGGTGCGGGTGATCCGCGAAGGCAAAATCCTGGAAGTTGAGTCAAAGGAACTGGTGCCAGGGGATGTGATGCTGCTGGAAGCTGGGGTAAAGATTTCAGCCGACGGTCTCCTGCTGGAGGCTGCCAATTTGCAAGTCCGGGAAGCAGCTCTAACAGGAGAAGCCCAGTCGGTCAATAAGCAGGCTGAAGTACTGTTGCCAGAAGATACAGACCTAGGTGATCGCATCAACCTGGTATTTGAGGGCACTGAAGTGGTTCAGGGACGGGCAACTGTTCTGGTAACTGGGACAGGCATGCAGACCGAACTCGGTAAAATTGCGACGGCGCTCCAGTCTGTGGAAGTTGAGCCAACCCCCTTGCAAAAGCGGATGTCTCAACTGGGAAACACCCTTGTTATTGGTGCCGTAGTTTTGGTGTTGCTTGTGATTGTAGGCGGTACGATCCACACGCCCACGATCAGCAATGTTGAAAACCTGCTAAAAGTCTCGCTCAGCATGGCAGTAGCCGTCGTACCCGAGGGATTGCCCGCCGTAATTACAGTCACACTGGCACTGGGAACCCAACGGATGGTGCGTCGTCAGGCATTGATTCGTAAGCTGCCAGCCGTGGAAACCCTCGGTTCAGTTACTACAATCTGCTCAGACAAAACCGGCACCCTGACGCAGAACAAATTCGGCACCCACTACCTCAGCCCATTGGAGCTGCTGATTTGTTTCGGGTTTAGTGCCATGGTGTTGATTTGGATTGATGCTGAGAAGCTATTCATTCGCTGGTATAAATCAAGAAAACTGTCTCATGAGCGTTAACATATTCCGATTTATGTATGATTCCACTTCACTTGGGGTAAAACTATAGCCGTTCTCTTTACCCAGCTGCACTGCCAGCTTCACAAAGCTTTCTTGATTAGCTGACTGTTTCAGCTTTTCTTTTAGAGATAAGTCTTGTATGACCAGTCGGTGGAATTGTTCTACTTCTTGCGACACGTTTACCCTCTCTTTATAGTTACCAGTACTTCTTGATATTCCGTTGCACATTTTCATGATGTCAGCCAGTGAGACTGACATCATGAAAATCATAGATACCCTAGACTGACACGCTCTGTTACGCCGCTTAATTGGATAAAGTAGAGTCTATCCGATCTGTATATCACGGGGGGGAGAGTGCTGTTCCGCTTTAGACTTGGCAGTATTAATATCGGTCTTAGCCTCAACCACCAAATCTTGAAAGGCCTCTCCTGCCTCAGCAACAAAGGTTTGTGCCTTGTCAAAGGTGTCAATAATCCAAACTAATCCAGACTTCGCTAAAGATCTAGATGATTCTGTGAGAGAATTACCCACTGCTGAATCTGTTCCCATTGCAGAACCTACTACACCTACAACAGGTGCCAAGGCTAACGAGCCAAGACCAATCCCTAATGCAGTTATCGGCTCTAGTCCCAGCAACAAAGCTTCAAGTTCAAACATATTTGCTCAACTTCCAAAAATAAAGTAAAGACGCAACCTGTACTCGCACAACTACCACATGACGTTTTAGCTAAAAGCTAACTTTTCTCCTAAATACAGCTTCGACTTAATTACACAACGCTATATAAAGAAAATTAGTTATTGACTGCCAGAGGTAGTGGCTACGCGCCAAATGGGTAACAAGAGTAAAACACAATTGAGCTGCTTAAAATTCCGTCGCCCTTTTGGCTTATACAGATATTCCATTAACGATAGCAGGAGTAAAACAAATTATTGAGATACTTAAAATTTCTTTAAATAAGTAAACCTGATTCTAGTCTACTGATTTTCAAATACGCATCAGCTATTTTTTTAAAACAATATTAGGTAAGATTGAACCTGTAGGCATTTGATTTTCTATGACATGCCTCTTGTAATACATTACAAGTAACGACTTGCACCGTGTTTTAGTAAATCGAACAATAATGGGCTACGCCGCTAAGTCCTGCTATTTTTGCCAGGACCTAGTTGCTCAACAAATTAAAAACTAGTGGATGTCTAAAAGGCAAAATATTATGCTAGTTACAGCAGGAACTGAAACTACTAGAGAAAATCAACTCGAAGAGATAGACTACCAAGTCATTCACACTACCTTGGGGCGCTTCCGCATCCGTATTCCACGACTTGCCAGTGATTCAGAATATGCCAGCAAACTTAATTGGTTAGTTGAGTCTCTTGATTTTGTTACTAGTGTCCGCATCAACCACATAGCTGAGACGGTGATTGTCAACTATGACACATGTGCAGTGTCAAGTGCTACGATGCAGGAGAACCTATTCAGCGCTATCCAACAGGCGATTTTTGCAGAGATTCCCCTAGAATCAATCCTTGTAAAGACTGAACCCAGACCAGAGATCGACTTGTGGGAGCGGATGGGATTGCCTTTAGTCAGTCTAGGTCTGGCTCTGCTGGTTGAGCAACTGCTGTTGCCAATTCCAGCCCTAGTGATAGGGGGAGTGGTTGCTGCCGCCGCCTTCCCTTTTTTTAGTCGGATGGCGGATAATGTTATCAGGGAGCGTCGACTTGATGCTCTCTGGATTAGCTTTTATACCGTCAAGGGGGATTTTGTTGCTCCGGCGTTGATAATTAGCCTCATGGAGTCGGGTGAGGCACTTCGCGATGTGACAGCTCGGGCTTCGGAGCGTCAAACGCTGAATCTCCTGGATAATTTAGACAAGTATGTCTGGGTTGAACAGGATGGAACAGAACGGCGGCTCGCTCTCGAGCAAGTGCAAGTAGGCGATCGAGTTGTTGTTTATCCTGGCAACCTGATTCCTGTGAGTGGACGTGTACTCCGAGGTACAGCCTTAATTGACGAACACAAACTGACTGGTGAATCTACTCTGGTTTCCCGTAGTGAGGGTCAGGTGGTTCACGCTTCTACCCTGGTGCTGGAAGGCAAATTGTGCATTTTGACCAAGCGGATTGGCAATAACACTCGTGTAGGAGTAGCTTTTCAGCTCATGCAGTCGGCACCTGTTTGTGACACCCGCGTCGAAGACTACGCAGGAAAAATTGCTAATGCATTGATTGTGCCAACCCTCTGCTTAAGTGGTACAGTTTTTGCTCTGACTGGTGACCCCTCGCGTGCGCTTGCACCCCTCAACCTCGATTTCGGTCATGGCATTCGGCTGTCTGTAACGACAACGGTTCTCGCTGCCCTTACCTTGCTAGCTCGTAACGGTGTGTACATCCGTAGTGGTCGCGCTTTAGAAGTTCTAGCGCGTACTGACACCGTCGTTTTTGACAAGACAGGTACTTTAACCCAAGGGAACGCGGCTGTGGTTGCCATCCAAACTGCTGATGAGAGGATTCCACTCGCTCTTGTGCTGACTTTGGCAGCATCAGCTGAGCAGGGCAACACTCATCCAATAGCTAGCGCGATCATGCGTTACGCTGAGGAAAATGGAGTCCAGACGCTCAAATGTGAAACTTGGGACTACTTGATCGGCATGGCAGCATCTCAGTTTTGCAATAGCCTAAGCTGAAAGTATCCCATTAAGGTAGGCAGTGCGCTGTTTCAGGACTTGCGGTACATTCTCTCGATTCCATTGT
>JAABUQ010004082.1_pt1 | contig 25532 bp, 32 predicted proteins | sample 5560001 | NCBI WGS metagenome assembly JAABUQ01 (sample SAMN10711888, study PRJNA513371) | rock metagenome | isolation source: Antarctica rocks | place: Antarctica: Victoria Land, Finger Mt nord | collected 2015-12-18
ACCCCTGCACGAGCAGCATCGCCCCCCGCCCCTCTCTGCCCTCCACATCCCCGAAGCCTCTCGTCGTTCGGACAGTAGAAGGAAGATAGAACAGGAGATCCCAGCCACCAGACTAGGGAGTCGTCGGCAGCGACCCGAACAACGTAGGTTGCAAACCGGGCACGCCCGCCCGTGCCCAAAGTCTCACAAGTGAGGAAATCAAATCAATGCCATCTATTCTCAACCCGTGGGGAGCGTGTGAGTCCACCAGCCAGCCAGTGTCCCATGCCGCTGGGCATGGGAGGTTATGTGTTCGTCAACGAGATGAAGGTGCACAGCCAGCCGGCAAGATATGGAGTCGTCATGGTCGCGGATGCGGAGTTAGTCGTCTGAGGGCTTGCCCGTGGGATGCGGCGGCTTGCCCGTGGGATGTGGCTTCTTGGACTTCTTATCGTCGCGCATGCGGAGTCTGTGGTCTGAATGCTTGCCCGTGGGATGCGGCTTCTTGGGCTTGCCCGTGGGGTCCGGCTTCTTGTTCTTCTTATGGTCATCTTCGTCGCGCGGGAAGTATTCATTGGCGGCGTTCTGGGCGGCGAAGTCGACGGATGCGTCGCGGGCTTCGATAGGGAGTTCGGCGCGTTCTTCGAAGGTTTTGGTCGGCTCTTTATCGTGCTTGGTGTCGTTGTCGTAGTGTTTGCGGGGGAAGACTGGGCGGGCCACGGGGGCAAAGCGCCCGCGGAAGTCACGGCCTTGGATATCGGGAACTGGGTTGGCGGAGACGGTTGGGCTGGGGGACGTCAGTTGTGAACAAAGGTGGAAGGAGGCGAGAGGGTATAGAGTGGGACCGGAAGCTTTGGGTAGCACGGAGGGTTAGGAATGTCTCACCACATGACTGAGGAGAACACTGAGAGTACGGCCATGACGGCGGTGGTTGAGAACCTCATGGCGATGGATGTGATGAGGGAATTTGGAGGTGATGCGGAAGGGTATAGAAGTAGGTTGGGGAGGTGATGATGAATGGTGAGGAGGTAACGGGGAGAGATAGGTAGGGGTGGAGGCTGGTGCTAAGGATAGCGAGTGTAATGGAGCTTGTTATTGAAGAACGAGGGAAAGGATGGGGAGGAGGGAAGGATGTGGGACGTGAGCGAGTGATATGCGCTGAGCGACAGTGAGCGATGAGAGAGAACTATGTATTAGAATAATGCGCATGGGGGCTTTCTTATCTGCTCCCCTGGGGATCCGTGTGAGCTCGGACGGCAGGTTCCTGAAGGGCCAAGAGTGAGTGCCGTTAGGGGAGGTTCTGAATCCGGCTGCAAACGCGGATCATGGCCTGAGGATAGTAGCAATGCGCAACAGCTGTGGGCCCCATCCGACGGAAAAAGAGAAAGATCGTCAGGATGCAGAAGGCTCTAGCGGTACATTGGTGAGGTGCTCAGAGAGCTCCATAAACTATCCGACGAGGTTTGCCCTGCATGATCCGCGATACGAATGCCAAGGCAATAGCTTTCATTGTTGAGTTGCGTGCGCTTGGGTGTTCTGATTGCTGACTTTTCGCATAGTATCATTGTTGCGTCCCATTTTGCGAGCAACAGAAAAAGTGGAGAGAAGCAGAAAACTTCAAGCATGAGTGCTAGTCCGTGATGAAAGGGTGGTGGTTCGGCGTTCTGGTGAACAGCTGAAACTGGATCCTCATGCTGTGGTCAATTTGTGAATGCACTCACCTTCGAAGGTTGCATGCAGCCTGCGGGCCAATTATGCACTGCATCTCAACAAAGCCATTGTGCTGGGGCCGAATCGGGAGGGGCGAAAGCCAGGCGGTGGTGTGGTGCTTTGGTTGAGATTATGCGTTATCAGGAGAATTGAGTCTTATGCAGGCCTCCTGCAGGGCAAGCGAGGAAACACGGAAATTTAGAGGAGAGGCAGAATGGCCGACGGAGACCGAAAGTCGCATGTATACAATAATTGCAATGCAATGCAGAGAGCAGACAAATGTAGAATTGTGGGGCGCGTGAAAGTGATACGGCGCAGTGGGTTAGATTTGTTTGCTTGTTTCAATGGGCAAAGCATTAACCGCGCGAGATGTGAGGCACAGAGGCATGGACTGTAGGTGTAGCATACTTTAATGCTGAATTAAGGGTATTGGGGACTCTGGGATTGTGATTCACGGCAAGGATTGAAGCGCATTTGGGTCTCCGGGTTTTTAAAATGGTAAGCTCTAGGCCTTTAGTTGGGTGAGGTGCCTTAGTGGATGACGGAAGTGTGCATGGAAGCAAACCAACGAACCGGTAATTGCGGCTTAGTGCTGACCACATACCTTTACTACGTTAGTATAGCTCCATAACGGATGAATCGATCGGGTTTTGTTCACTCCAAGACACCTGGCTGAGCTTAGTCGTATTTGCGGCCTTCTCGTATCCACACCTCAGGAATCAACTAGGCTTGCTTACCTGCAGTAGTCATTCAGCCACAAGCCAATAATTGCGCAACGCTGCATTTACATTTTACGGGCGGTGATCGGCACAATTTGATCTCTTTAATGAGTCTTTCCTCCTGATTATCATCCGATGGAAAGATAGATTGAACACCCGATTTGGCTCGGGCCAAACCAACGTTGCCGTCCACGAGCCGATGGGAAGGGCCCGCTTAAGGAGCGTTGGATTCAAGTGTGATTGTCATTGAATACCAAGAAGAGTTAGGCGATTGAGACGGTGTGTACCTGAAGCTGGATGCCTGCGGCCCCAAGCATGCCCCCATCCTCTTCCGACAGTCTGCAGTCCCCGTCGCCTCTCGCACGCTTTCGGTCGTCCCATTTCGCATAGGCAACATTAGTGGCCGACAAGATTAGAGACAGCACCAGCATCCCCCAAACCGATCGAATACCCTGTTACGTATCTGCCCCATCAATCACGTGAGTCCAATCGTACCTATGTGCAGAGTGGCAAAGGGCAATTTCGAATGACTCACGCATCTTGACTTAGCTATGTAAGAGATGCAATGAATGCAACACAGTTCGCTATGACGAGCTGAAATCCTGTCCCGGTAGCCCTCACATAATGAGGCGCCTGCATTGTTGGCGAGCCGATCTGTTGTCAGCGATTCTCGATTGTTGTACATAATCATTGCATTGGGTCCAAGTACCGGCCCATCACAGCTGGGGAGCTTGGGAAAGCGCTTGGAGCAGTGTCTTATCAGCCTAATCCCTCGGTGCTTTTCATGCAACGGCAAGTTGCATGCAGCAACGAAGAAGGTCCTAAGCCCGAGTAAGCAATAGCCCCGCAGATCCAGTGTACGTACTCACCCATCATATTGCATCAGTGGCCTTGCAGGTCCCAACGAGGATAATGTACCTAATGATGGCTACAGAGCTGCCCAAGATCATGGCCAGACCTCGTGCTTGATGTCTGTCAGGTAAGAATGTGGCGAGCAAGGATGTGAAGAACCCGCGATGTTTGGAGGGACCGTGAACAATTGCGCGACTGCACTGCTGTAACAGAGGCATAAGCTAATCGTCGGCAGAAGGAGGGAGAACGAGTAGATGGGCGTGATGATAATAGCGAAGACATTTAGGGATTCGGGCTCAGTAAGATCGTCTAACCATTCAGTAGTGCATTTCGAACCCAGCCACAAGAAAAGTATGCTTTTCGACGTCCAATTCCTTGCTCGCCCCATGGAAATAGGGAACACCGTACGGATTAAGGATCCCAAAACCCGTAGTAACAGCCCCCTCCACCAAGAATATCCACGGCCATTAATTCAGCCATGGAACCTGATCTCAGCCGAGCATATAGCCAGCAAGCCTCCAATCGCCCCACTCAATGGTGCTGCACGGTAGAAAAGCCCCTGCAACAGCAAATCATGTAGTACATAAAACAATGCTGAGATATTGCACCATACCGCTGAATGATCCACCTTCACATTATCCACGGAAGAAACGTGCAGCGATAAGCCCGCTGTAGCTCTTCACGGCTCCCGTGCATGTCCCAACAAGGCCCCACACAATCATTCGGCCCGGCAGGTAACATCCAGCACCCACACATTCCAGATACCAAGTGCTCGGTATATCGATGAGCATGTGGGGCGCGTGAAAGACCGTCAAGGCAAGGCCGAACTTCTTTCCATGGAGCTTTCAGGTCATTACTGGGCCTGCCGATACGGGCGTTCCCCATATTGCTTCGATCGATAACGGCCAGCAGCCAAAGGTGGAAGAGCCATGGGACTATACACGTGTCGAGTCTTCGCGTGATTCTACCGTCGAGCTATGCGTCCCATTTCACGTGTTCGTAGGCATGGTCTTGCTTGCTTGAGGGATGATCAAGATGTGTTTGTTTGGTCTTATTGTCAGAGGTCCGCCCAGTGTGCCCGTTCACCCGTTCGAGTGGCCCATTGGTCGTAGGAGTACCCCAAATTGTGATTCCCGGATACGTGAAGCGAACCTTGTGTCAGGTGTTGATGGTGTGTAGCGTTTTCGTTGAGTGCCGACCGCAGAATGTGAAACGAGATGGAATCCATGGCAGGAGATGTCGTCTGTTTGAGGACCCGACCACGAGGTTTCAGAAGGAACAGGATTGTGCCGCGGGAAAAGAGAGCTCATTTTGAATGGCCGTCTTCACTGCGAGACTGCTTTCCCCGCATTTTTACCCATGGTTGGCGCGACGCACTAGACAAGGTACCCTTGTACAAAGAGCATACCTGCGCTGGATTTTCACCTCCGAGCGACGCTGGGGCCGCTGCGAAGATGTGCGTTGGGATCTGGGATTGGAGGATGCGTTGACTGGTGGTAATGATCCTAGTACGCCGGTTGGAGAGCCGCCAGCGACTTCATGGCATCACTAAGCAAATTCAATTACCAGCACAGATGACACCGAGGGCACGAAAGGACTTTGAGATGCACAACGAAGACTTTCTGCTGTGAGGGATGGTGCTTTGCACTCCTGCGTTCGACTATTTGTCTGATAAGTACCATATGTGACTGCAGAATACATCTTGTACCCGGAGTTAAGACCTGCCCACATCGCCGTCTTCGACCAGGTCTATGCTCCACCGACCAGACCCAGTAGCTCCGATATGAGATGACACAACCATTGTGGACCCTGTCCTGAACGCCTGACATGCTGATGGAAATGCCCCACGCGAACGAGATCTCCTCCCCCCGTATTATGGCTCTCCTAGAAGCCTGGCCGTGATGTCCCCGATGTATGCCTCCTCCAGCTCGTAATCTTCCCCATCGTTCGGATCGATTCCCACAAAGTCAAAAGCAGACACCACGCGGTCGAGGTCGAAGCCCATCCACACGAAACGGTTTACCATTTGTTCGTTATATCCGCCGTATCTGGAGTTGTCAGCATAACATCTCCCACGTTCAGTGACTTTGTTGTGAACATACAGCGCTGCTCTCTCCGCTGCCTCCTCCTCCTTCGACCTTTGCCGCTTCTCCTTCTTTGTCTCTTGCTTTGATCCTCCGCTGCCCTCTCCAGCCTCTTTCTTAGGTGCCCCGGCGTACTTGACAGCCCATTCATGAGCAACCCTCTCAAATTCCTTGGGGTTCCTAGTGAGCATGCCCGCCACCTCAGCATCTTGAGGGTCCTTTGGCTCGGGGGTGCTGAGAAGTGATTGGAGGGAAAGAAGAGCAGATTTGACGGTGAGGACAGGAGACCAAGCAGAAGAAAGGGTATCCAGGCAAATTGCACCCTGTGCAACAATCGTTAGTCCCAGCCATCATGTTCGATAAGAGCATGTTGTCACATACCGTCTGGCTGCTGACATTCGGATGCCAGATCTTGGTATCAAACTTCATTATTGGTGGCCGGAAGGGGTAGTCATTAGGTATCCGAACATCGATGGTGTAGGCTCCCCCGTCATAAGGTGTACCGGGGGGACCCTTGAAAGAGCCCTTGAGATGTGTAAGATCATCTCCATTACCAACAGGGCTGGCGGAGATGTGAGAGGTGGTGTCTGCATGTATATCGGCAACTTCCTTGGCGATACGACGAGTACGACTCGAAGACATGGTGTAGTAGAAGGGCAAGCAAGTCAAGATGGTTTAGAAGTGACACCGGCCTTGACCACTGATGGCACAAACAAGATTATGATGATATTCTTGATAGAAGAGTATCCGAAGAATAGGACTGTTGAGCAAGTGTCAATGTAGAGCTTTCGTGTAAGTAAAGGGTATTGTCAACCGCAAGTGTGACAAGCTGTATAATGGCCGATGACGCTGTGCTGAGGAATGTCAGCTGCTGTGACAGAGAGATGTAGAGGAAAGGGTGTATGTTGAGCAGGAAGAGATTTCAGTGGGACCCTCGTTGCAGTATAATTCTTATGAATCATCCAGCTGAACGATGTGTGAGGCTGTCCAGCAACTTCCATCAGTCGCTCCCTCGTTCCTGCCTAGCGTGCCTAGATCCGGATAATCGTCGGTGAGTACGGGTCAACGGAGAAACATAGCTCCGCGTATCGTGAGATTTCAGAGCTCGGGGACAACGGCTGCATTGCTTCACTTTCATCACCCATCTATCTCTTGACACCCTTCATCCTCGTGCTGCACGTCAGGCTGCAATTAGTTGCCTCATATTCTCCAGCTTCTGCGCTGCACCACTGAAACCTTACAGTTATGGTGAGCTGGATGGCCGAGTCACTTCAGTGAGGCAAACCCCTGCTGACGAACTTCATCTAGGGAAATAACGCCTCTGGCCTTGGTGGTAACGCGCCAGGAGGTGATGGGAAAGATGAGAAAGACAAGAAGGTACTGAATCTTAAGAAAAGCTAGCTTCACCACCGTGGATATATCCAATACTAACGACTCGGCCTCACGTAGAAAGACAAGCCCAAGTACGAACAACCACCACCGCCAACGACACGTATCGGTCGCAAGAAACGTCGAGCCGCGGGTCCGAATGCCTCCACCAAACTCCCCGTCATCTATCCCACATCTCGCTGCAAACTCAAGTACCTTCGAATGCAACGCGTCCACGACCACCTCCTGCTCGAGGAAGAATACGTGGAGAACCAAGAGCGTATCCGCAAAGCCAAAGCCCAAAACACCGCCACCCCAGCTACAGCAGGTGGGGACTCGGATGCCTTGGATAGAAATGCAGACGAGCGAAGCCGGGTCGATGATATGCGAGGCAGTCCCATGGGCGTCGGGAATCTAGAAGAAATGATCGATGATGACCATGCCATTGTGTCCAGCGCCACAGGGCCCGAATACTACGTCTCTATCATGTCTTTTGTAGACAAAGACCTCCTTGAACCTGGCGCCAGCATTCTCCTACATCATAAATCCGTCTCCGTAGTTGGTGTCCTAACAGATGACGCGGATCCTCTTGTTTCGGTCATGAAACTCGATAAAGCGCCTACGGAATCTTATGCCGATATCGGAGGGCTTGAGAACCAAATTCAAGAAGTGCGCGAGGCCGTCGAGCTCCCACTTCTGCACCCAGAGCTCTATGAAGAGATGGGCATCAAGCCCCCAAAAGGTGTCATTCTTTACGGTGGCCCCGGCACAGGAAAGACTCTGCTCGCAAAAGCAGTCGCCAATCAGACAAGCGCTACGTTCCTCCGGATTGTCGGCAGCGAGCTCATCCAGAAATACCTAGGCGATGGACCCCGCTTAGTGCGTCAAATCTTCCAGGTCGCAGCCGAGCACTCACCTTCCATCGTCTTCATTGATGAGATCGACGCTATAGGGACTAAACGCTATGAATCCACCTCGGGTGGAGAAAGGGAGGTGCAGCGTACAATGCTGGAGCTCCTGAATCAACTCGACGGCTTCGATGATAGAGGCGATGTCAAAGTCATTCTTGCGACCAACAAGATCGACACACTTGACCCTGCTCTCATCCGCCCGGGGCGAATCGATCGCAAGATCTTGTTTGAGAATCCCGACCGTTTGTCCCCATCCCCCTGCCCTCTTCCTTCCCCCTTCGCTCCCTTCACCCGCTTCCCCATTTACCCACCGAAGACTAACCCAACCCAACCAGAAAACACTAAACGCAAAATCTTCACCCTCCACACCAGCAAAATGTCCCTCAACGCCGACGTCGAGCTCGACGAGTTCATCAACCAAAAAGACGACCTCTCCGGCGCCGACATCAAAGCCATTTGCTCCGAGGCCGGGCTGATGGCGTTGCGGGAGCGCAGGATGAGGGTGCAGATGGCGGATTTTAGGAGCGCGAGGGAGAGGGTTATGAAGACTAAGACTGAGGGGGAGCCCGAGGGGTTGTATTTGTAGGTTTGGGTGGGGGAGGGCTGAGAGGGGAGGAAAGGGGAGGAGAGGGGTGTGGTGGGAAGAGGGAACTGTGTACTCTAGACTTGCATGAATTAGGAGAGGACAGGTATGGCAGGGGAAAGCGATAATAGAAGCCGCATCGACACTTACTCGACACTTCTCCATTTAGTTTCTGTTTCTGTTCCTCAGTCCGATATCTCCTTGAAGGCGACCTAAGCTTCACTCTTGCGAAGATGTGAGCCGTCGGATGGGTATTCATCTGTTTTCCCAATTACAGGATATAAACGAATCTCTCCTGCCTCGTTCCTCAATCCTATATCATTCCTTATATACTCCTCTTACCCTCATCTTCTACCTTCATCACGCATCGTCTACCCTTACCTTCTTCTTCTACGCTCATCCCTTGTTTTATACCCTTGCTATCATCGTCTACCTTTATCACTCATTTTCTACCGTCACCATCTTCTTCTGTCCTCACCAACATCTTCTACCCTCCTCCCCCTCCTTTTCTACCCTCATGCCTTGATATTTTACCCTCATGTTCTGCATTCAACCCTTACATTTCCCCTCATCTTCTACACTACCCTCACCACAAAACTCGTCTGCATCAATCTCCATCTCCATCTCCATCTCCACTTCCTAGCCCATATCCACCCCTATATCCATCTCCACCACCATTACCATCTCCAACTCTATATCCATTACCCACCACGTCTTCATCTCCATAAGCGGTGGTCCTAGTGAATGGGGTTTAAGTGTGGAACTGCTTATATATGTCTAGTTAATTTCCTGGGAGAATCGAAAAGGATTCCTCTGTCTTTTCGATTGTTTCCCTTTTCACGAGGTGGGGTCTTCCGATTCGGTTTCTTTTTCTCTTCTTTTTCTTCGTCTTGTCTTTGGGTCCGCAAATACTTTTCTGATCGCCTGCGCCTACGCTCGAGACGCTAGACTATACTCATAAAATACTCCTCCATAATGGCTATCATCGCGATGGAATTATATGTGTTCTCCCTGCTGCGTTCATACGACGTAAGTAGTCTTGGTATGGAATCTACATAGCTGGATACTAGCTGCGGTATGAGAAATTGATCACTTCTTGAGCGTGATTTAAGAGCCTATCGGATTTCTTTAGCCTTTGACGTTCTTATTGACGCGCTTTGGGTTTCTGTGGTTCGAGGATGGGTGTTATAATTCTCAAACTTCCATTTCTGGGGGTAGCTCAGAGTCAGATGGAAGCAATTACCAAAAATTCTCTCTTCGTATTCTGTATACCACATGGATCTTTCTTCCTTGACTTTAGCATTCATACTTGAAAAACAGCCATCTTAATTCTCAACCTCCACTCCGGGCTCCACTCTGAATCAAAGAGCAAAAAACACAAAAAACCTTCTCCCCGAACGGTCCCATCATCTAGCTATAAATCCCCTCGCTACTCCCTCCTCCCTCCTCTTCTCTCCTCACCGTGTTCTGCTACTCTGACAACCCCTGTACCATACCATACCATTGAAGTCATCTTCACCCAATAAATAAATAAATAAATAGACACCAATAATAGCAGAACACACCTTACCCATAACCTTCTCTCCCCCTTGACCGTCAATCCTAGACCGTGACCATGTTCCCCATCCTCCATCCCCCCACCCAGGGGCCTCTCCTAGCCCTCACATCCCTCCTGGGCCTCGTGTCCGCCATCCCCCTTCCCCCATCCATAGGTAGCACTGATACTACAATCTGCCACGTAAGCCAGCGCTACTCTGCCTCGGACCTAGCCACCACACCACGCAATGTATTAATCAGCTCCATCTGACTTTCCTCCCCTGATCTGACCGCAGTGGATCGGCTGGCTGAGGATCGTTCTGCCATCAGTGATGGCGTGCATGACCTGCTGCTCAATGGGAGTGTGTATGTCGATGGGGGGATCAATCTCAACCAGCTGCCGCCGAATGGGAATGGACCGGTTGATTTGACTGGGTCTGCCCAGGGAGGAGTACCATGAGTACCTTGTCGGCTTCCCCATCATCTCCGTCGGCGCCGGCATTCATTGTGACTGTTGCCGGCGCCTCCTCCCTCCCGTCTCCATCATCCTCAGGGACTATTGCTCTTTTCTCCTCGCCACCTACCGAAGCTTCGACCTCCCCATCGTCCCCTTCATCCGTAGTGACTGTTGCTCTCCCTTCAACTCCTACCGAAGCTTCGGTATCAGCCGTTCTCCCCTCTTCCCAACCGATCAATACCACTACGACACATGCCTCCCTTCCTGTGGTGAAGGTTCCTGTCCCGGCATCTTCGAGGCTTTCCTCGTCCCCCTTGGTTGGTAGCTCCGCAATGCACACAAGCTCGATCATGGTACCGACTCCTCTTAGTGCCGCCAGCCCAGCACCAGCAACATCGGCTTCCAGTGTGGCGATGCAACCGACGCTTCCGGAGGCCACAACGTCGGCGCTGGTAGCGTCGGTGACTACATCGCCCGCTTCCATGGGGGGCCGGGTCACCTCATCGTCTGTGGAGCAGGAAGTCACGGCAATAAGCTCGGATTCAGCAAGCTCACAGTCTCTGTCTGAACTGGTGATAACAAGACCTTGTTGAGTGTATCATACTCCACTTTCGCTCCACAGGAGAGTCAGACCTTGTCAGCGAGCTCATACTCCTTTGCTCCCACTCAGACCCAAGCCACGCAGTCGACGGCGCTGGAGAGCTCAGCTCCCTCCCTGGTCCCGACGGAAAGTGCCTTTTCGTCAACGGCTTCCCACGATTCCCAGTCGACATCAACCCTCCTGCCGACCCACACTTCTTCGTACCCGGCGCCTACGCGCACAGGAGACAACCATTCCAGCGACGATGACGACGATCACCATCATCATCTGGAGCATCGCGACAAACACGTCGCAAAGCTGATCGCAGCAATCCTGGGCCCTCTCATTGTTTCGGGAGTGCTCATCCCCGTTGCGATCAAAATCTTTTGGAGTGATCTGGCCAAGGGATTCCATTTGCCTGAACTCGACTTCTGGAATTTGATCAAAGATCTCGCCGCCGGAGGCACTGGCGCCCCTCGTCGACCCCCGGGCCGCCCACCAGGCCGCCCCCCAATGCTAGCCCTTGCCGGATCTTCGACCGCTGCCGGATCTTCGGAACTAGGTAGCTCTCTCTTCGGCGGGAGTTCAATCACGCTCTCGTTGGCTGAAGTCGACATGCTGGCTGGGAGCACGTGGAACCTCGTGCAACAATGGCCACACGGGTCGATCTTCAACCCCGAAAAGATCGCCAATCTTGAGAGCGTTGAGCCACACATCTTCGACATTGGCTACCAGCCGCAATGGTCGAACGAGCAGTCGTGGTCGTCCTCCGCTCCCGAAGAGGAAACAATCCCAAAGGAGGTCACCGAGCCACTCCCAGAGGAGGCCGCCGAGCCCCTCAACCCCCACCCCAACGCCGATTGCGAAGGCTGTCACCTCCCTTCCCCGCCTACCGAACCTGCCGAGTTGAACCAGTAGCAGCACGACAACGATGTCTCTATCGAAGAAGCCTTCGAAATGCCCACACCTGGACCATCTACCCAGCGCCCCGGTGACTTGAGCCCAACAGTCACGATGCCTAAAGAATACGAGCACCTCACCCTCGACGGCAAAATCGCCTACACACGGAAGATCGGCCAAAACGTTTTCGATTCCGACTTGGTCTACGGAAACGGCCAATCCGCCGCCGTGGGGGCGAACAACATGCCGCTCGCGGTGGACAACCAGGGTTTCAAGTTCGACGAGGCAGGCAACGTGGTGGAGTATCTGGGGACGACGACGCGGGAGATGGAGGACTGGGGGAAGAGTTTGCCGGACGCGAACAAGGTGCGCAAGCACGAGTATTGGCGTTTGAGGGCTAGGTGGGAGAATATGCAGACGAAGGCAGATTCCATCAGGGCGGAGGAGAAGAGCGCCCTTGATTGTAAGTACTCTGACTGCGCTGATCATGGGCCTCCGACATGAAGCTGGCGTTTCTGAAAGACTGGCCGTATGCGCCTCTGCGTTTTGAGGTGGGTTGGATGGCGTTTAGGAAGCAGGGCGTTTGTGATTCAGCTGTGTTGTCTTGAATAAAAAAATTATCCATGGGCATATGATTCCATCAGTCTTCGCTCCTCATAAGTCCAAAACGTACTTGCCTATCTCTTTGGCCGACCTGTGAGGGTGCTTTCGTTGCTGAGTCAGTGTTTGCCTGAATATAGAAGATAGCTGCTGGAGTGTGGGAGCGCTGAGGAGCCTGAGGATCTCAATTCTTGTCAGCAAACGTAATTGTCTTTGGATTTCGTCAGTGCTGAGTTTAATAAATCCTCATGAATTCCCGCGAGAGGCTTGGGCGATGCAGGGAATTGAGGAGTGCGAGGAAAGAAGCAATTCAAAACAAGATTTTTTGAAAATGTGAGCATCAGAAAAGCCACCACACCACATTGCAGTTGTCCTGCACAGTACTCAACAGGCTTGTGATATGTAATTGTTAGTGATAGAATCAATTTTGAACTCTTGAGTCGCAGTCTAAACGCCTCTATCATCATTAATTCCCATGCCTCGAGAGTTCCCAGAGCGGTCCGAGGCTCCACGCATGCATGCAGCATCATCTCTATGTTCTTTTCTGGAGCATCCATTCATTCTCCAGGAGAGACGAGCCACACCCATCATGCCTCCTATCCTGGCTGATGTGGCATGCTTTCATCCCTATATCATCCTCTTTTCTGTTTCCCATGTTTCTGGCAGACCCACACCCAAGACCCCCCACAAAGCATCCAGCTAAACCTGCCCCATAGTGACCATTTTCTTACGCAGGAAGTTCTTGTACTCGCCGATGCCTCCAGACCATTTTCTGATTGTCCTGTTTTCGCATACCATGATGTCCTTAGCGATCTTGTCCAGCAATCTAATTCAGTCTTTGTCAGTCTTGCTTTTCCCTGAGGGCTCACGCATGATGAACGAAGAACGTACCTAAAGTCGTGGGATACAACGACCACACCTCCGCTGAATGCATTGATGGCGTCGGCCAAAGAATCAATGGTGGGAATATCCAAACCGTTTGTCGGCTCGTCGAGAAGTAGCATGTTGGGTCCATCAATGGCGAGAAGCGCAAAGACAATTCTGCTCTTCTGCCCCTCGGAAAGTGTTCCCATCAACGCGGTCTGCGACTCACCCGACAGTCCGTAGCGTCCAAGCTGTTGTCGCCAGTATTGGTAATCCTGGCTCTTCTCCGAGTACTTATCTCTCACGAAGTCGAGGGCAGATTTGGTGAGGTCGAGTTGCTCAGCCGAATGCTGGCTGTACACCCCAAGCTTCAAGTGTGTATGCCGAGAAACGACACCTCCTGTAGGCGAGAGCTTTCCGGTCATGAGACGAAGTAGGGTGGATTTGCCAACACCATTGGGACCAACAAGCGCAGTTCGGCTGTCCATGTCTACACCAAGATCCAGATGTTCGTAAAGATTGTCCTTGGCGTTGCCAGAGTAGGAGAAAGTGACGTCGTCGAATGAGAGGACTGGGGGAGGCAGCTTCTCGACGTCTGCAAATCGGAAAGTGAAGACGCGATCCTGGGCTACTGGCTGGATGAAACCATCTGCTTCCATTTTATCCAGAATCTTCTGTCTCGATTTTGCTTGTCTGACCAAGTTGGCGTAGGTACCGGCTGATGCAATGAACTGTTTAATGTGCTTGATTTCTTCCTGCTGCTTTGCGTAGGCTTTCATCTGGTTGGTTTCCTGTTCCGAGCGTGTCTTCATGTACGAATCGTAGTTTCCACCATAGTAGATCAGCTGCTTCATTCGCATATCGATCATGTTTGTGCAGACGCCGTTCAAGAAGTCCATACTGTGAGATACGAGAATGAGGGTACGATCCCATTTCTTGAGGTACTCTTCTAACCACACACAAGCTTCGAGATCCAAATGGGCAGTTGGATCATCCAGCAAAAGGAGAGAAGGTTTGACGAAAAGGGCCTTGGCTAGAGCAACACGCATACGCCAACCTCCGGACATGTCTTTGGTTTGTTTGTGAATTGTCGTCTTGTTGAAGCCTAGACCTGTTAGGATGAGAGAGGCACGCGTCTGGAAGGTAGATGGGTCCATGGTTTCCATTCGCTGATGATTTTAGCTGGGTTAAGGTTCTCAAGAGCAGAGTCTTACCTCGTAAAGATCTTCTAATATTGGATCTTCAGGCCCGTTCTTTTCTAATATTTCCTCGGCCTGCTTATCCAGCCTCTCCATTTCACGCTCAGCTTCTCTGACAACCCATTCGAGAGCACCCAAGTCGCTCGGAGCAGCACCCTCATTGAGCAGGTAGATGTCGACATGTTCTGGTATGGGGTATTCTCGTTTGTCAATGGCTTTGAGCAGCGTCGATTTTCCGCATCCGTTCTCACCAAGCAAACCGTACCTTCGGCCGTAGTTCAGCTCCATAGTTGTATCGGTGATGAGAACTTTGCCGTGGAATACGAGTGATGTCGAGTTGATTTTCACGTCTCGACTAGCGGCTAGCGAGGCCAAAACACCTGTTGTGACTCTGTCGGACAATCCATGCTTGTCCATCTGCTCTGTGAGTCTGTTGACCTTGGACATTTTGGCTTTTGTCGTAGCTGGTTGGTCATCATCTGGCAGAGCATTCCCATCTCCGTCCAGCAACGGTGGGGTTTCATCGCCATTGACTGACGAGGCTGATGAGCCCGCTTTCGAACCAGCCTTTGAGGAGAGCTTGGAAGCAGCGGTTTTCTTTTTGTCATCGCCCCCCTCAGCGCGCTTTGCCTGACGGGCGGCCTTCGAAGCGGAGACCATCTTGATGTATGTGGATGAACGGAGAAGAAATGAAATGGGTACGAGAGGGAAACGGTTGTAGGCTGGTGGGGCTTATCGATTGTGCGGCCCACACAATGGCGGTTGAGGAGCCGGTCGAGGGAGTGTCGGTAAGCACGGGGATCTAGTGGTATACTCTGGGCTCGTGCGATGGTTATGAGCTTCTCAATATGAGCGCGTCCCTAGTCCTTGAGATGGTGGTATTATTGTGGTGTCTTTGTGTGATTCAACGACATTTTTCATAGTTCGAAGATGCTACCTTAAGGCCATGCTAGACTCGAAATCCTTTAGTGGCTCGGCAGAGCCCTCGGAACCTCGGAATGAGCTGTTCAAGGACAAGAACTGCCTGGATCGGCATTTAACCCCTTCGTGGCATCCAGCAATCGCTCTCCGAGAGCTGAGGGCAATGGCATGAGGTGATTCTTTCGATCAAGTCTATTTGTTCTCTTTATTGTGAGGGCTGAATCCTATCTTTGCCTAGGCGAATAAGTGATTTCTCCAGCCGACAATTGTCCCATTCGCACTCTTCCCCTGTATATTTCTTCGCCCCCTCCAGTTTCCATGCAAACTTCGAAACGCCGCCATCTTTGACATGTCTCGACTTTAACAAAAGACATCCAAATGAGGTGCTAGATTTCTAGTCATACTACGCGTTCAGTAGCATTTCTCGTCATGTGACTTGCTTTGCAATGAAACGTGCATACCGCAATACCCTACTAAGTTGCTTCAGCATTTGCGCTCCAATCGTTTTCTCATGGCATTCCTCTTCTGGGCAACCTCCTTTTCCCTCCCTGCATCTTATCTACCTCCTACGCGATCCCCATGCGCTCCGTGGCCTTCTTCGGCTACCAGTACTACTCCACCAGCGAGTCATGGCGGTGTTGGAGGATTTCATTTTTTGACGCCCTTTCCATGGCCAGATGCTACAGAATACTTTACCACACCAAGATATACACCCGGTGTTCCCTCCACATCATCCTCGGTGTAGTGGAGAGAGACATCCCTAACCACTCATCATGCGTTTTCCACGAGCTAACGACTTACATATCGACGTTGACAACCTTTTCAACCATCTTCTCCCTCACACTTTTATACACCGCTTTCCAAATCCGGTAGCACACTTCCTAGGCCATCGAGAGAAGCCGCGTAAAAACATATGCAATGTGTTGGTGGGATGCTGGGCTTTGCTGGGGACGTTTGTTGGTATCATAATCATTGAGGCCGTCTTTATGATTCCAGAGATTAGATGACATGGGCCTCCCCTCCTCATTGGGAGTTTCGTACGACTTAGCCCCCATCTTAAGCAAAGCAATACTGACACTGGTGCAGGGCGCTGCGGCCGTCTTGGAATACAACACGATTGAATCGCCATTGGCACAACCAAGGAACACAATATTTGGCCATGTCATTGGAACTGCCACCGCCGTCGGCGTCGTCAAGCTCTTCATGCTCAACCCAAATTTTGAAGACATTCGGTGGCCAGCTGCGGGAATGGCATGCGGTACAACGAAAGGATCGATGGGAAGAGCTAACGGTACCGATGAACCATCTAGGAACGGAATATTGGACTGATGGATCGTGACGACCACGGCCCCATAAATGACAGCGTCGCAGCCCTCTCTTCCCTCTGGTCATGGAACCCCGGATCTGGAATCTCCAGTCAAGGAAATCATCGACCGGACATAGTCTCTAGTAGTGAGTCTGGTTTTGAGAACAAGATTCGAAAAACGCACAGCGATGGAGGAACAATTGCATCAACCTAATTTCACGATAACAGAGCAGACCTCCACGACGGTGGGCAACAACGGAAAGAAATGAAAATGAAAATGGAGTATCGAACAATGGACATTCAATAGACAAACACAACAGAAAAGCCACAATCTCTGAATCAAGATGCCCATCCCATGACCCCCTCCACCCCTATCAACAAATACATCAAACCCCCTCTCGGTCCTATACGAGTTTATTTATACGTCTAACTCATTTACTTACACAACAGCCTGAACCGCTCCTCCCCTCTCCCTTCCTCTCCTTTCTCCTCCCTTCCCTTTCCCCCTTTGTCGGGAACACTACCTACCTACTACCCCTTCACAAACCCATCGACCCAAGATATCTCCATACCACCTTTCTACATCTCTATCCCTGTTCTATATCTCACTATACCCGCTCCTTGTCTCTCCCTACCCACTACTTCCCTCCACCCCCCCCCACCTCCCATGCTCTCCCTCCTTCTCCTCTTCTCTCTCCCCCCTCTGTCTCCCTCTCTCTGTCTCGCTGGGCAAGTATCACCACCCCACCCACATACCCGGACCGCTTGAGCCCCAGTGTGCACGCTCGCATCCTCATATCTTATTTCATCTTACGCACTCGGCGTTTTTCTGTATATGAAGCTCTGTCAATTATCCGCCCTAATATTGCTATATGCTATACAAGGGTTGTGCTATTTACATCCCTCAGGGGGTGTTGCAACGCGTATGTATCATCTACATCGACCTCCCTTATTCACGGGGCTTGGATACTGCTGAGGGACGGAATGGTATTGCGTCGACTCGTTCCCAGTCGGTGCAGTCACATCACCCCCCCACCCCCCCCACCTTAACCACTACCCCCCCTTCTCCCACTTCCAACCCCAACCCCTGATCCTTCAGCACCTAAACACCTTCCCAGTACTAATATTGACTCGACTCCACTTCCCCTTCCCCTGGCCTACCAGCCCAAGTAATTGTATCAGACGCACAGCGAATACACTAGGCCAGTACACACAGCAAGCCCACCAGAAGGGCAAAGGGTCGTAAAGGGCGTACGTGCCTTCGTGCCAGAAGAGGAGGTGGGTGGTGAAGGTGTTTGTGTTGGAGATGAGGGTGTTGAGGGAGACTTGGATGGATGGGCGGGGTGGCTGTTGATGGGCGGTAGAGGGTAGGAGGGCGAGGACGAGGGAGAATGTGGGGAGGAGGACGAGGGTGATGAGGTCGTGGGGGAGCCAGTAGTACCGCGCTGGGTTGGTGGGGGTGACGATGAGGGTCTCGTTGAGTTCGAGGGAGGATGTCTGGATGGTGAGCCCGTTTGATTTGGCCTCTGGGGTATCGTTGATTCGTCCCTCTGGCCTGTCGTTTACTCTTGAAGCTCCTTCGAGCGCGCTCAGGTACGCCTCGCACACTCTCTTCCCGTCTTCCTCACCGAAGAGAACGACCGCGGTGTGAGCGCGCGGGTTGCATTCGATGGGAATCAGTCGCGTCTCGGTACCAGTCTCACTCACTACCTCCTCGACCAAGAAGTCGAAGCTTAAATGCCCCGTCATTCCCTTACCCTTGGCTTGCATCCGGCTTGCGAATTCCTGCGTGAAGCGTAACATCGCCTTCCTCAGCGACGAGTCTCGTGGCAGGGCTTCGTAGTGCATCAACATCTCACTACTTGGACACGCCACGAATATCTTCACCTCACCCATGATGATCAGCGCGTGAGTGCAGTATTCCATTCCCCCGCCAATGTACTGCTGTAGCACCCACGGCTTTTGGTCGGAAATAGGTATGCGGGAGACATGGTTGTAGGTTTGACTCAACGTCCGTTGGGGCAGGATAGTCATGTCGCCCCGGTTTGCGTCGTCCACGCCGACGGACTTCATTATGTAACGTTTTTTCGTCCGCGGGGACTGCGAAAGCACTTTGTGCACCGCTTCCCTGGATATTACGTTGTGGGTTTCTGGCACCGGGAGCCCGAGCGCGAGGGTCTGCTGGATGAACGTATCTTTTGAGTGCAGCGTCTGTGTGGCCGAAGCCGAAAATTGTATGCACATGCATTCGGACCTTCGAGATAGTACTTCCTGCGCCTGGCCATCTTCAATTGCGGAGGCGACACCCGAGCAGCTGATCCAGAGATCGATCTTCTCCCGGCGGACAATGTGGAGGAGGCTATGGATGTAGTTCGCCGCCCCCTCACTCACAGTGGGTTGGGGCAGAGTGTAAAATTTCTGTAGAGAGACGGAGAAACGTCCGCTCACAGGAATGTGATATGGCTCGAAATCAGCACCGATGACGTTGTGCCCAGCGAGGTGGAATGCTCGTGCTAGGACAAGCCCTTTTGTCATCCCCACCCCGGTGATGAGGATTGTACGCTGTTTGAAGGTCGGGGAGCGGAGACTTCGCCGGCGCTGGGCATTTTGGGCTGTGAGGAATGGCCGGAGGATATAGCTGAGAAGGAGGATGATGGTCGAGAGAGGGAGGAAGATGACGCTTGTGAGGATGAGGGCAGTATTTTGGGCGATGTGGTACCGGAGGGGTGAGGTGCTATCGAGCATGCTGAGACTCGGGTCTGGAAGGGACGGTGTCGATAGGTATGGAATGGTTCAGCGGTGCTGTTGATGTCGCTGGTTTAGGCCGACCGTTGGCCTTGGTTGGGTGGCTGGGAAGATGTTGAAGATGTCAGAATATACATGTATCTGAAGTTGAGATCCGGGGAAGCCGAGTATGGCCGAAAGGCTCAATGGCCTTTTAAGTCACCAGTGACTACATCATGTGCTGATGGTGGTGGTGGAAAGGTGGCGATGGAGGAAAAAGGGTTTATGTATAGAAACAAAGAGTTCTACGGGGACTGTGAGACAAAGAGCAGCTGGTGGCCTCATTGCTCTTGCTAGAGTCCTAGCGACAGCATTGGGAACCTCGAAAGCAAGCAAGCTGTATCTTGTATCTGGTACATGGCTATCTCTTTCTAAATTGATCGCTCAAATCCGTCGCTCCTTAATTTTTGCGTATTGCATGGGGCCTCTATCTCTCAAGCCTTCGAGCCATTCGTATAGCCATTAACACCATTCGTCACAGCATCAGCAGACCCATGGCCATTGGCGAGCTTCTCTTTGATGCCATCTTTGCTATAGGCACCATCCCCGTTGCCGTTCATATAACCATTCGGTACACTGCCACCGTGAATCACGCCATTGCCATTGAGATCGCCAGCCTTCTTTGCGGCAATCTCGATGGCCTTGACCTCAGGCGTATTGTTGTCCGTATATCCAGTATCACTGGCGTCGACAAAGGCCTCTAAACCCTCGCCATTGCGGGGGTATTCTCGCATGATCTTTTTGTGTCTCAGTAGCGCCGCGTTCAGTTCTTTGGTGTCGACATCGTTGAGAAAGGTGCATGAGCCAATGGGACTGGGTACTGCCGCACGTAGCTTGCCATCCCGGGTCTTGAGAATGGCGGCAGTGCCTTTGTCGAGGATCTCTGCGTCGAATTGGGGATGATCCATTGAAAGTCCAGCTCTCGAAAAGAGGTCGAGGATGCGACGATGTTCAGCGTCTGTGATCAATTTGCGGCTATTTGCAAGAGTGGCAGAGTATGCCATATCGATACTGATTGCATGACCATGACGAAGAGGCGTCTCAGGGACAAGTTCATGCATGGGTGACCATCTGTGTCTGTCAGCCTTGTACAAGCGAGAGTATACTTGGGTGCTTACGTATGCCCGTAAGCGATGACCCTATCCAGCCCTATCTCATGTAGATTTGGTGTCTCCAATTTGAGCATTTCGTGAATCCCTTCCTTGTTTATCTTGTCCGCGGCCTCGCGAACCTCCTTTGAGGCACCATCCGTACGTCCGAATCCAGTCTCGATCAATTGCTCGCAGTATTTGTCCAGAAGGTTGAAGGTGTTCAAGTGAGAGCATGTGGAGATCTTAATGAGCTCTGCAAAGCCGTTTCTGATTTGCGCAGTTGGAAGGGTGCGGAGGAAAGTGAAGTCGAGGAAAGTGTGGATGGGTGCGTGATATGCTCCTAGACGATTCTTATAGTTGCCATAGTTGACAGCCACCTTGATCGACACCGATGCGTCTATCAGACCAATGACCGTGGTCGGGACTCGGATGAAATTAGTGTTCCTGCGATAGGCGGCACAAGCAAATCTGAGATGCACGACATCCGTTAGCCCGATTGCATCACCCATGGACAACAGCAAGAAGATTGATGGGAGAGTGCCTTGATATAATCGCTGGCGATGGCGGCTTTTACCCAGCAACATCAGTCACAAGGCCTCCTCCGACCACCAACACTGGCTCCTGTTCATGTTAGCGGATGTTGAGGCTGTCGTTGTAATCGAACACGAGACACCTACCTTGCGGTATATCCCAAACTCCGTCATCGAGTCGACAATACTCAAGAAGGTGGGAATCGTCTTGGCCTTCTCTCCAATCTTCGTCTTGTGCATCTTAAGCTTGAGGTCGTAATGGTCGAAGTATCTCTCAAGCTGTTCCCCGTAGAGGTTGTAGACGTTCAGATCCATGACGGCCAGAACTCGCCCCCATCGTTCGTAGCAATCAGCGAGCTGAGGATTACCGACATTGAAAACGCCGTCGAGAAAGGTGAAGTCGTATTCAATCTTCTCGTATCCTTCCACGCGGAAGCCAGTCTTGGTCTCAGATACGGTAGCATTCAGGTCGGACATGGTGACCTCTGTTTTGCCGATGTGCTACTGGAGATTTCGACGAAATATGAAGGTCCGGAGTAAGGATTGGAAGATGAAAGCTACATAAACATCGAAAAGAAACCACATCTTCGCTTCCTGACGTATTGGACTTTGTTACCGCAAGCGGCCCCTGGCCAAGCATTGGACACACGCCAGAGAAGCAGGTCAAAGTCAATCCAATCGGTCCAAGGTTTGAAGACGTGACCTTTGACCTGAGCAGGCGTGGACGGTTGATAGGACTGTCTTGCATGGTCATCTCGAGGCGCAATCCCCCTCAACGCCACCGGCAAGGAACACTTGATTATTGCAAAGCGCTCCTAAAGGCGTAGCGTTGAGTGCTTTGACGCAAATAGTGTGGGCTTGTGAAAGCTAGAGAATGACGATGCAGCACGGATACTTCTCGTTCTTGTGGACCGTCAATACTGACTTTCAGGACCTCACTCGCTTGGACCTTTCGACCAACGAACTTCCTTGTCTTCTCCTAAATGACCAATGATTTGATACATCCATGCCGTATAAGTCGACCTCTCCGCTGGGTCCCCACAGCCCCCGCAAAAGTCCGCAGAATCTAGATTGAAGGGTACCAATATGTCAGATCTCGGATAGATTGAGTTGGCGCGCCCGGCGAATTGCGCCATTGCAGATCAAGCACGTACTTCCGAGGCCCCCATTCTCGTTACTCATGACGACAAAAGACCCATTCCTCTGAAACCTACATGTCATTCGAGGCAAGCGGATGATCTCACTAAAGGTTCGAAATACAGCAAGAAACATGTTTCGTGTAATGAAAAATTGTGCTGCAGGTAATTTAACATGGCTTCCCAATCGAAAGTGGTTGAAACCTGACGAAACCTGTAGAGTGTAAACAATACCAACGAAAAGATCGCCAGTGCGATGTACTACCTAGTTCGTCATGATATCCTCGTGCAAATAAAACTTCGGGGGCCCACTCCCCAATGCTCGAATCCGCTTGCCCATCACGCTTCAGGGCTAAGTGAGGGGTCCAAAAGGGTAAATCAAAGCACATTGAGCGTTGCTAGCATCGAAAGTGGTTTTGTTCAGTCTGAGGAGCGATAGCAATTGTGTCAGAAATTGTGTAAGAAATCGATTGGAATCACAACAAGGATGTCGGCTCTATCACTATTAGAATATAACGCGGCGAGCGATTTCGACAAAACACGAGCGTACCAGCCTCAAGAGGAGGAGGGTCAGAAATTTGTATGAAATCTCAGCCATCTCTTGCTGTTGTACTCACAACCTCATCTAGTTCGACGATGGTAGAGAAATAGAATTGCTCCACTTCGTATACGGCCATTCATCTATTGCAGACATTCGAGGTTCGCCTCAAAAGGTACTGCAAACAATCGATGAGTATGGGCGGACCAAGAAGTACATGATGAACGTTGGCCAAGACAAAGGAAAAATTGTATGCGACCTTATTGCGAAGCACAAGCCCCAAATAATGGTCGAGCTTGGTGGCTACGTTGGCTACTCCGCCATACTGTTTGGAGATCGAGTCCGAACTGCTGGTGGCCAAAGGTATTATAGCCTGGAAAGAAACCCCGAGTTTGCAGCTGTGATCATGTCTTTGGTGGACTTGGCTGGTCTCAGCGACGCTGTGAAAGTCATAGTTGGGCCAAGTGACGAATCACTTTCCAGACTTTACGGAGAAGACACCATCCAGCATATCGATCTGATGTTTCTGGACCATTGGAAACCCGCATATACTTCTGATCTCAAGTTGTGTGAACATCTGGGACTGGTGGGTCCTGGAAGTGTACTCGCTGCGGACAATGTTATCAAGCCAGGGAATCCACCATATCTTGAGTACGTTCGTGCCAGTGTGCAGCAAAAGCGAGAAAAACACAAATCCCATCAAAGCAACGGAGCCCACGAGGCGGCGTTCGGAACTAGATGGAAGAACCAGTACCAGAGTCGAGAGGGCGCGGAGGAGACCAGCTCAGAGACGAAGGGGAACCCGAATCTGATATACCGAAGCAATATGGTGAAGAGCTTCGAGCCCACAGGAGTGCCAGTGAGCTTGATATCGCCTTTTTGGCGATGTGTAATGGCTGACGTCTTTAGGATGGCATAGAGATCACAGAGTGCGTCGGAATGGAGTCGTAAAGGAATTGCTCTTAAGGGAAAGGGTATCAGGTACTGCACTTGGCAGGCTTCCGATTTACCAGGACACACCAGTTTGGATGTTTTCCAGCATGCCAAGTTCGCACCTCTTCTAGAATGATAGCGGTGTTTCGTTCCATCCTTGTCCCGTCAAGCAAGGGAAGTCGGATTGGGGGACCGACCAAGGAGCACTTTGGACATCAGCTTATAGCTCTGAATGGTGAACCATTTGGACCAGATTGAAGCTGTCACAGACTAAGGAGACCAAGGCTTCTGGGCCTTCCCAGCAGCAGCAACAAGATTTTGTGAGCTTTTTAGAATAAGATTAATTGGCGTCCACGGAGATGTTGGCACCCCTGGACCCGTAAATTTTCCATTATATCCGGTTCATATCCGCTTTATCAACCCACTCTTCTGCCCCTCATTCCCCTCATCCCTCAGTCCCTCTCGCTCCTCCCGTTGCCCATTATGTTTATGCCTCTAGAGAGGGGCAGGGGTCTTGCCAGCATGGTCCAATGGGTCGTTTTCTCAAACAACCTCTTTGCCTCTGTACCTGAATCCCAAATTTCGACCACCGCCAAAGGAACACCCCCAACATGGCCCCATCTCGATACAATGTTGCTGTCATAGGATATGGCATGTCCGCTAAAGGCACGCTATTGCTTTGACTATCTGTGAAAACTTCTGCCACATCACTCTAACAACTTCGCGTAGTCTTCCACATCCCATTGATCACGATAACTCCAAATTTGAACCTTTTCGCGATCGTCCAACGAAACCCGAAGCCTGAAGATGACGCCGAAAAAGACCACCCAGGAATCAAAAGCTACCGCAGCGCAAAAGAGGTGGTCAAAGACCCGGCTGTAGATGTAGTAGTCGTTACAACAACCCCACCAACACACTTTGAGCTCTGCAAACTCGCATTGGAGCATGGCAAACACGTCATCGTCGAAAAGCCCTTCACGCCTACTTCGAAGGAGGCGAGGCAATTGATCAACATTGCCAAGAAACACCAGCGACTTCTAACAGTCTATCAGAATAGAAGATGGGATACAGACTTTTTGACTCTGTCGAAGCTCATCAAAGAAGGTAAGCTGGGCCGCATCGTCGAATTTGAAACACACTTCGATCGACATCGGCCAGAGGTACCAGCAACTGGTGGGTGGAAGACAAAGCCACTCCCTGGCGGAGGAGTCGTGTACGATCTAGGAGCCCATCTGATCGATCAAGTCATGGTAACATTAGGCCTACCTGATCGGATCACCGGGTTCGTCGGATCTCAAAGAGAAGGGGACACAGGAGGCGTTGAAGACTCGTGTACTGTCCTCCTACACTACGACACACGTGGAGTACTGGCCACCGTCAAAGCCTGTGTTGTTAGTCCTCAGGAGAACCAATTGCGGTATTGGGTCAGAGGTGACCGAGGGAACTACATCAAGGTGATCACCCCGTCACCACTATACCGATCTTGACTGATTACCGAGCAGTTCCACCTCGACTGCCAAGAAGACCAATTGAAAGCGGGCATGAAACCTGGTGACCACGGATTTGGCGTCGAAGCCAAAGAGAAGGCGGGTGTAGTATCCACAGCACACGATGGCAAATTTGCTCGTGACATATGTCCGAATATCGAGCCCGTCACCTACGAAGTATTTTATAGCCAATTCGCCAAGGCACTCGCCGGGGAGGGTGATGTTCCTGTAAACCCTGAGGGGCCGAAAGGTGTCATCCGATTGATTGAGCTGGCGAGGCTGAGTTCGCAAAAAGAGAAGACTCTCCATGTGCACGAGCACGAAGTGACTGTCGATGCATAATATACATAGGTAGAGAACACTGCCATCCATCGAATGTATCATAAAAATTGCACCAACCCAAGTGCTCTCCCAACGCCTAAACCATGCACGGCCATCAGTAACCGCCCAGCACCAATCTAAAT
>JAABUQ010004083.1_pt1 | contig 25531 bp, 21 predicted proteins | sample 5560001 | NCBI WGS metagenome assembly JAABUQ01 (sample SAMN10711888, study PRJNA513371) | rock metagenome | isolation source: Antarctica rocks | place: Antarctica: Victoria Land, Finger Mt nord | collected 2015-12-18
GGCTCACCGACGTCGTTGACCGCCGGCATTCGGTTTCTCCCGCCAGGCCCGGAAGGGTCTGGGAGCGACGACGATCCCATCAAGGCAGTACAACCCCAGGTAGCCCGTCGACTGGTAGGCCAAAACCGACCAGCCGAACGCCCGGGACCGGCGATGCCGCTTGGCGATCACCAGTGCTCTAGGGGCATGTCTCGAAACCGACGATCGTATTTTGGGCCGCAGTCGTAAAGGGGTCGAGAGTCGACGTACTTCGGGTAGCCGCCCATTGGTCGAGCCGAGCTTGGCCGCCCGCTGCTGACGTTGGATTGATGAAGACGTGCTGCGCGTCGTTGCTGTCTGTCACAAGCTGGAGGCCTGGATCGCCGGGCAGTCGCGTGCCGCCGGTCGCGGCGGCGGACGGGATCACACCGACGCCGCTGGCCCCCCCCTCCGCTATCCGACATGATGGGGCCGCTGATGGGACCGTCTACGCCGCACCCCGACTTTCCCTGCAATGCGGCAGAGTCGGCAAGATACACAAGGAAGGTGGTGAGGGTAGCCAGCCCCGTCGCCGAGGCACTGACGTACGAATCGGGAGCGCCCAAGTGGGCGTGACGGCGGTAGTCGGCCCTGAACCGCCACCGCCAGTGCACGCCCACGCAATCGGCCCCCATGCGAGGAGTCCTGCCGTGATCGATGCCGTGATGGCTATGAACGCCGTGGGTCTCGAACGGCTTTGTACACGAGTAATCGATCTTGGCTCAACACGCTGTCACGGGCGTGGCGCTCGGCACCAGACTCGCGCCACGACCGAAACATGTCAACCGCGCCGTCGAGCACCGTGATCTCCCCCGGCAGCGGCAGCGGCAGCGGCCCAGTTTCCGCACACCACTGCGTCTAATTTTCAGCAGTGGATGAGCTCTTTGCCACTTTGGCACCTTTACCCCAAAGACCCCCACCTGCCGCCTGGCTACGTGGCCAGCGAAGTTGAGCTGGGCTACGCCCTGACCGCGTACGGGGCGCAGGGCATGACCGTCGACGAATCCCACGTCCTGGTGGCCGCCAACGACCCGGCCAGCCTCGTGTGCGTGGCGATGACCAGGGGTCGCGATGCCAACTACGCGCATGTGGTCACCGAGGACTTCGACGAGGACCCTGGCCACCTCCAGAGCGACTATGGCGGCCCGCTCGACGTGTTGGCCCGGGCCCTCGGCAACGAGGACCCGGCCACGGCGACGGCCAGCGCGGCGAGCGAAGTGGCCCGAGAGTCCGACCCCGCCGTCCTGGCCGCTCGCTACCAGACCGTCGTCGACGAGGACCGCCGGGCCCGCATGGCCCGGGCCAGCGAGACGGCCGGCTCCGAGCTGGTCTCCGGCGGCGACGCCACTCAGGCGATGCTCGCTGCGGAGCCGTGGGCCGAACCGAGCACGGCTGCACCCCGGCGGTCGCCGGCCTGGTCCCTGCTGTGTCGGACCATGCCGACCCGACGGTTGCCCTGTGGACGGCGGAGGCCGGCGACCGGCTCATCGAGTTGCGTACCAGTGCCGCCGAGGATCTGGCCGCCGGACAGCCCCCGGCGTGGACAGCGGCGATCGGCAATCGGCCTCAGGACCCCGACCAGGCGCGGGCCTGGGCGGACAGCGCCGCCCAAGTGTCGCTCTACCGTGACGCGGCGGGCATGACCGGCGCCGAGCTGCTCGGCCCCGCCCAGGCCGGCCGCTCTCCGCTCGGGCCCGCCCGCAGGATCGCCTCGAGATACCGCCAGCGCCGCTCGACACCTCGGAACGGGCGGAAACACCCAGGCGAGGCCGCGCTGGGGCCAGAGCGAGCCGTACAGACGCCTCCTCCGGAGATCTCACCGCGGGTCGAGCGGCCGGGGCCGAGCGTCGGTCTGTAGGCGTCCTTGGCCGCGTACTGCCATGTAGTGTTTCGTCGTTATGAGCACGCCACCGCCACCGGATCTGGCCCGAAGGGTCAACCAGCTCGACAACGATGTCAGGCGATCTACAACATGCTCAACGCCATTCAGACCACCCAGGAAAGCCACGGCGAGCGCTTCGAGGAGATCGGCCGAAGCCTCGCCAAGCTCGGTGGTACCCAGCAGCGTCAGAGCAACCGCCTCGAGGAGTTCGGTCTCGGCCTGGACGAGGTGCGCGCCACCCAGGAGCGCCAGGGAAGCCAGCTGGACGAGGTGCGCGCCACCCAGGAGCGCCAGGGAAGCCAGCTGGACGAGATCGGCCAACAGGTTGGCACCATTATCGAAATGCTCGCCGGCGGAGGCCAGCGGACCACCTGATGTTCGTCAGTTGCACGCTTTACCGCTCGGATCTGAGGCATTGATCGGATCATCCCCGGCGTAGGCATAACCGGGGTTCTTGCCACTCGGGTCGAGCTGTGTCCATTGGCCGGCCTGGGGGTTGTAGTAGCGGGCCCCGAACTTGATGAGCCCGGTGGTGTCGTCGCTGTAGCCGCTGGCGTAGCGGTAGGGGTTCTGATAGCCCATGGGACCCGCCACGGTGGTGTTGCCGTAGGGGTCGTAGGTGTAGGAGGCGACATCGTTGTAGCCGCTGGAGTCAGTGAGGGCGAGGACCGAGCCCAAGGCGTCGAGGGTGTAGTAGGAGCTCTTTGCCACTTTGGCGCCTTTACCCCGGAGACCCCGAATCGACGTCGACTCCGACACGGGGCAGTTGGCCTTCATCCGATGCGATGGCCGGGTGGTTCCCGAGATCTGGCCGCCAACCCCGCTCGCCCGATGACCGCAGACGGTTCCGACCGTCCCGACGTCCTCGGCGTCGCCGTGGCCGATGACGCCTTGCGATCGGGGTGGGCCGGCGACCGGCTGCCCCTCCACGACATCATTGCCAACCTGCTGTGGGCGGATCAGGCCGCATCAGCCCAGAGCCCCGATGAGCCGGCAACCACCACAGACGCGATCGGCCCCGGTGCCGCCTGCGCTACTTAGCGCCGGCCGCCGCCGCCGTAGAGCGAGGCGATGATCTGCAGAAGGCTCACATAGACCAGCACCAGAGCCGTCATCATGGCCAGCGCCGCCGACCACTCGGCCTCCGCGGGCAGGCCGGCGGATTCGGCCTTGTCGACGAAGGCGAAGTCGTTGAACAAGTTGAGTACGGCGATGGCCAGAAACACCACGCCGAAGACCACGCCCAGCGGTCCGAAGCTGTTGAGCCCGGGGATGGACAGGCCGACCAGCGACAATCCGGCGACGATCATGATGCCGAAGCCGCCCATCATCGCCATCGCCGTCATGCGGGGGGTGACCCGGACGAGCCCGGTGCGGTAGAGGGCCAGGGCGGCCAGGAACACCGCGGCGGTGAAGACGATGGCCAGCGGGACGATGCCGTGGCCGAGGGTGGCGTAGCTGGCCGAGATGGCCCCCAGGCCCACGCCTTCGAGCACCGAGTAGGCGGGGGCGATGACCTTGGACCAGCGGACCTTGAAGTAACTGACGATGATCAGGCCGAAGGCAAGAATCAGGGCGCCAAAGGCCAGGCCCGGGGGCACGAAGAGGTAGCCGACGATGCCGAAGACCACGGCGGTGACCGTGAGGGTGAGCAACTTGTCGTAGGCCCGTCGGGCCGAGAACGGCTCGGTGGCCGTCGACCACTGCGGGTTGGACCCGCCGCCGCCGAAGCGACCGCCCCCGAAGCCGCCGAAGCCACCGTCTTGGCCGGGGCCGAAGCCTCCGGGGCCGGCGGGGCCAGGGCTTTCGGGGCGAGGTGCGGTGGCTGTACCGGACTGGCTGCCCCACTCCCCTGCCGGGCCTGCGGCGGGCGGGGCGGCGGCCGGGTTGGGAGGGCCTCCGAAGGCCGCGGCCCCACCGTCGGGGGTGCCATAGGATTTGCCGATGTGACGGAACGCCTGCTGGGTCGCTGTGCTCACGTCGCCCAGTCTGCCTCATCCCGGTTTCAAGGGCACGGCAAAAGGGCTGAGAAGATCCGAAGAGTGGTCGGGAATGGGCTGCGGGGGACCTCCGCCACTAGCATGAGGCCCCATGTCTCCCGCGAGTGGTACCTATGAGGTCGGCCCGAAGGATGCGAGCCTGCGGGTTCGCACGACGAAGGCGGGGATGGGCGCCAAGCTGGCCCACGACCTGACCTTGGAGGCGAAGGCCTGGAGCGCATCGGTGACCTTCGATGCTGCCGACCCGACTGGTTCCTCGGTCAACCTGACCCTCGATCCCACCTCCCTCGAGGTGATCGAGTTTAGCGGGGGCATCAAGCCGCTGAGCGACGGCGACCGCAAGGAGATCGCCAAGAACATCAATGACAAGGCGTTGCAGACCAAGAAGTACCCCGAGATCGTGTTCCGTTCCACCTCGATCAGCGGCCAGGGGAGCAGCTTCCATGTGATCGGGGACCTGACCATCATCGGCACCACCCGGCCCACCACCTTGCAGGCCAACGTGGCCGACGGCGGCCAGGTCACCATCACCGGCACCGTCGTGCAGACCGAGTTCGGGGTCAAGCCCTACTCGGCCATGCTCGGGACCCTCAAGATCAACGACGCCGTCGAGCTCGAGGCCATCTTCACGTTGCCCGGCTGATCAGCGCAAGGTCAGGCTCTCGCCGTCGGCCGCCAGGTCCACAGCCACCGCCGAGCCCTCCTTGTAGCCACCGTCGAGCAGGGCCAGGGCCAGCGGGTCTCCGATCGATCGTTGGATGAGCCGCTTGAGGGGGCGGGCGCCGTAGTTCGGGTCGTAGCCCCGCTGGGCCAGCCAGGCGCGGGCCTCGGCGGTCACCGACAGGGTCAGGCGCCGGCGGCCCAGGCGGGCCTCGAGGCCTTCGAGCTGGATGTCGACCACCGCCGCCAGGTCCTCGACGGTCAGGGTTCGAAATGTCACGATCTCGTCGATACGGTTCAAGAACTCGGGCTTGAACGCCTGGCGGAGATCGCCGGCGAAGTTCGACGTCATGATCAGCACCGTGTTGGTGAAGTTCACCGTCCGACCCTGGCCGTCGGTCAAGCGGCCATCGTCGAGCACGGCCAGGAGAACGTTGAACACGTCGGGATGGGCCTTTTCGATCTCGTCGAGCAGGATCACCGCGTAGGGCCGCCGGCGGACCACCTCGGTGAGCTGGCCTCCCTCGTCGTAGCCCACATAGCCCGGGGGAGCGCCGATGAGACGGGCGGTGGCGTGCTTCTCCATGTACTCCGACATGTCGATGCGGACCATCGAGCGGGGATCATCGAAGAGGAAGTCGGCCAGCGTGCGGGCCAGTTCGGTCTTGCCCACCCCGGTCGGGCCTAGGAACATGAAGCTGCCGATGGGCCGGTCGGGGTCGGAAAGGCCACTGCGTGACCTGCGGATGGCGTTGGCCACCGCGGTGACCGCCTCGTCCTGGCCCACCACGCGCCGGTGCAGGACGGTCTCCATCCGGACCAGCTTGTCGACCTCGCCCTCGAGGAGGCGGGAGATGGGCACGCCCGTCCACTTGGAGACGACCTCGGCCACGTCCTCGGCGTCGACTTGCTGCTTGAGCATCTTCTGGCCCGCCTGCAGCTCGGCCAGCCGGGCCGTGGCCTCGACCAGGCCGCGCTCGAGGGTGGGCAGCTCGCCGTAGGTGATCTCCGACGCCTTGGCCAGATCGCCATCGCGGGTGACGCGCTCCACGTCGGCCTTGCGCCCCTCGATCTCTTCGCGGATCGAGGAGATCTCCTCCGACGCGCTCTTTTCGTTCTGCCAGTGCGCCTGCAGCGCGTCGAGTTTCTCCTGCAGGTCGGCGCGCTCGGCGACGATCTTCGAAAGGCGATCGATCGAGGCCGGGTCCGTCTCTTTTTCCAGGGCCAGGCCCTCGATGTCGAGCTGGCGTATGCGCCGCGACACCACGTCGATCTCGGTGGGCACCGAATCGATCTCGATGCGCAGGCGGCTGGCCGCCTCGTCAATCAGGTCGATGGCCTTGTCGGGCAGGAACCGCCCGGTCACGTAGCGGTCCGAGAGCGCGGCGGCGGCCACCAGGGCGGCGTCTTGGATGCCCACCCGGTGGTGGACCTCGTAGCGCTCCTTCAGGCCCCGGAGGATGGCGACGGTGGCTTCCACGGAGGGCTCCCCCACGAAGACCTGCTGGAATCGTCGCTCGAGAGCGGCGTCTTTCTCGATGTGCTTTCGGTACTCGTCGAGGGTGGTGGCGCCCACCAGGCGCAGCTCGCCGCGGGCCAGCATGGGCTTGATCATGTTGCCGGCGTCCATCGCCCCTTCGGCTGCGCCCGCACCCACGATGGTGTGCATCTCGTCGATGAAGGTGATGACCTCACCCTGGGAGTCTGCGATCTCCTTGAGCACGGCCTTGAGCCGCTCCTCGAACTCACCGCGGTACTTCGACCCGGCGACCATGGAGGGCAGATCGAGCGCCACCACCCGCTTGCCCTTGAGGCTCTCGGGGATGTCGCCGGCCATGATGCGCTCGGCCAGGCCCTCGACGATGGCCGTCTTGCCCACGCCGGGCTCGCCGATGAGAACCGGATTGTTTTTGGTGCGCCGGGAGAGCACCTGGATGACCCGGCGGATCTCCTCGTCGCGGCCTATGACCGGGTCCAGGCGGCCGGCGCGGGCATCCGCGGTGAGATCCCTGCCGTAGCGCTCCAGGGCCTGGTACTGCTCCTCGGGATTGGCGGTGGTGACCCGGTGGCTACCCCGGACCTGGACCAGGGCGGCCCGCAGGTCGTCGACGGCCACCCCCAAGCGGTCCGCCAGGGCCAGGAGCAGGTGCTCGACCGAGAGGTAGTCGTCGCTCATCGCCTCCCGCTCGGTGTCAGCCCGGTTCATCACGTCACGCATGTCGCGGTCGAGTTGGGGCTCCGAGCTGCCGTAGCTGTGGGGGAGGCGCCCGAGGGTCTCCTCGGAGCGGTTTCGAAGCGTCAGGGGGGCGACACCGACCCTCTGGAGCACCGGGAGGGTGACCGTCCCCTCCTGGCCGAGCAGGACGGCAATCAGGTGGTCCGGAGTGACCTCGGGGTTGTTGCGCTCACGGGCATCCTCCATGGCCGCTCGCACGGCCTCGGTGGTCTTCGCCGTCCAGCGGTTGGGGTCAAGAGCCACGATGTTCTTCTTTCTCCGGTTGGTGCAATGCGCTGATGTTTGCCATCTCTGGGCAATGTCCTCCCCGGTCCCGGCCCCAGCCACTCCGGGGCATCGGCCCCGAGGTGTTCAGGGTTTGGGCTCCCAGCGGGCCGGCGAGTTTTTGACGGGGACCAGGTCGCGGCGGTAGTGGCGATGGATGCGCTCGACGGCGATGCTGGCCTCCGCCTTGGCCACCGCCAACGCGGCGCGAAGACCTTCGACCTCGGCCTCGAGCTCCATGACCCGACGTACGCCCTCGAGGTTGAGTCCGGCGTTGGTCAGATCCTGGATTCGCCGAAGCTGAGCGATGTCGTGCTCGCTGTAGCGGCGGCTGCCCCCGCCGGTGCGGGCCGGATCGACCAGGCCCTTGCGTTCGTAGATGCGCAGGGTCTGAGGATGGACGCCGGCCAACTCGGCGGCCACCGAGATGACATAGACGGCGCGCGTTCTGCGAATCTCGTTCCATCGCTGTTCCTCGGTCACTTGGTGTTTCTCGGTCACCTGGCATCGCCGTTCAGACCGGCACGCAACGCCGGACCGCCGATGAGCTCGCCCAGGGCTTCCACGGCGCGCCGTTGATCGTCGCTCAACGCGGTGGGCACCGCCACCTCGACGGTGACCAGCAGGTCGCCGACGCCCGAGCTGACCGGGACACCGTGGCTGCGGACCCGAAACGTCCGGCCCGATCGCGTGCCGGCCGGAACCTTGAGGCTCACCGGCCGCTCCAAGGTGGGAACGGTGATGGTGGCGCCGAGCGCCGCCTCCGGGAAGCTGATCGGCACGGTGAGGGTCAGATCCTTGCTGCCCCGGCGCCCGAAGCGGCGGTCGGCCTCGACGTGGACCACCACGAAGAGGTCGCCGGGAGGCCCGCCGGCGCGGCCGGGTCCACCCCGCGACTTCACCCGGATGCGCTGCCCGTCCTCGACTCCGGCGGGAATTCGGACCTTGACCTGCCGGGCCCGATGCTCGGTCCCGGTGGCATGGCAGGCCGAACATGGCGACTCCACCTTGAGCCCCGTGCCCCCACAGGTCTGGCACGGCTGGGAGAAGGAAAACAGGCCCTGGTTGTCGTTGATCACGCCCTGTCCCGAACACGCCGGGCACATCACCGGCGCCGTGCCCGGCCGGGCTCCGGTGCCCCCACAGGTGCGGCACGGGACGTCGCTGGTCACGTTGACGGTCGTGGTCACGCCGCTCACGGCGTCGTCGAAGCCGAGGTGAAGGCTGGCGTCGATGTCGGGGCCCCGCTGAGCGGCCGTGACCCGGGTCTGGCTGCGGTCGCCCCGTCCTGCGCCCCGGCCGAAGATGTTGCCGAACAGGTCACCCAGATCATCGACCCGAAAGCCGGCGCCGGCTCCACCGGGCTGGGCGCCACCGGCTCGCGCGTAGGGGTTGGCGGCGGGGCCCAGGCGACGGACCCCGTCGTATTCCTTACGCTTCCCGGCGTCACCTAAGACGTCGTAAGCAGCGGAGACATCCTTGAACTGATCCTCGGCCCCAGGATTGGCATCGGGATGATACTGCTTGGCCAACTTGCGGTAGGCCTTGCCGATCTCCTTGTCCGATGCCTGCTCCGACACCCCGAGGACCTTGTAGTAGTCCTTCTCGAACCACTCACGCTGGGGTGCCATGTCGCCTCACCCCCGCACTTTCACCATGGCCGGGCGCAGGACCCGGCCCTTCCAGCGGTAACCGGCCCGCAGGACCTCGGCCACCTCCTGATCACCGTCACCCGGCTCGTGAGCCACGGCGTCGTGGACGTTGGGATCGAAGGGACCACCGTCGGGATCGATGCGCTCCAGGCCCTCCCGTTGCAAGGCTTCGAGCAACCCGGCCCGGAGCCGGTCGAGGGCCTCGCCGGCGCCGTGGGAACAGGCCAGGTCGGCGGTGTCGAGTACCGGGAGCAGCTTGTCCACCAGGCCCGAGGCGGCTCGTTCGGCGGCGTCGGCGTGCTGCTTGACCATCCGCTTCTTGTAGTTCTCGAAGTCGGCCTGCAACCGTCGCAGAGAATCGAGGTAGTTGTCCCGCTCGGCGTAGGCGGCGGCCACCTCGTCAAGCTCCTCGGACTCACCAAGCTCCTCGGACTCACCAAGCTCGTCGTCGGATCCATCTGGTCCGTCGGGTCCGTCGGGTCCCTCTGGTCCGTCTGGTCCGTGGGCATCGGGTCCGTCGGGTCGGTCGGGTCCGCGGGCGTCGGGTCCGTCGGGTCCGTCGGGTCCGTCGGGGTCGGGCCTCGAGTCGTCGGGCTGCGACTCGCCCGGCCCTTCACCGGCCCGGGGACCAGCCTCGCCGCCCCCTTCGACGTCGGCGACCCGGTCGCGATCCGAACCGAGCCAGCCCGCGTCGCGGTCTTCGGCATCGGAGGGGTCAGGGACGAGCCGGTCTCCGTCGATGTCGGCAGGGCGGCGGCCCGGGAAGCCGGAGCCGCCCGGGCCTCCCGCAGTCGAGCTCATGACTTCTTCTCCTCCTCCACGATTTCGGCATCGACGACCTCGTCGTCGTTGTGGGTCGTGGTCCCCGCTGCGCTAGGACCGCCGGCGGTCCCAGAAGCACCGGCCTGCTCGTAGAGCTGCTTGCCCAGCTCCTGCACGCCGACCGCCAGTGTCTCGGTCTTCGTCTTGATGGCCTCAAGCTCGCTACCCCCCAGGGCTTCCTTGAGGGCGGCGAGGTCGGCTTCGACCTTGTCCTTGATCTCACCGCTGAGCGCCTTGGCCTGGTCCTTCAGCATCTTCTCGGTCTGATACACGAGGCTGTCGGCCTGGTTGCGGATGTCCGCCTCCTCCCGGCGGGCCTTGTCGTCGGCGGCATGGGACTCGGCGTCGCGAACCATACGGTCGATGTCGTCCTTGCCCAGCGAGCTCTGACCGGTGATGGTCATCGACTGCTCCTTGCTCGTGGCCCGGTCCTTGGCTGACACGTGCACGATGCCGTTGGCGTCGATGTCGAAGGTGACCTCGATCTGGGGAATGCCCCGGGGCGCGGGCGGCAGGTCCACGAGCTGGAACTTCCCGAGCGTCTTGTTGTACATCGACATCTCCCGCTCACCCTGCAGGACGTGGATCTCCACGGACGGCTGACCGTCCTCGGCGGTGGTGAAGACCTCCGAGCGCCGGGTGGGGATGGTGGTGTTGCGCTCGATGAGCTTGGTCATCACCCCGCCCTTGGTCTCGATGCCCAGAGAAAGAGGCGTCACGTCGAGGAGCAGGACGTCTTTGACCTCGCCCTTCAACACACCGGCCTGGATGGCGGCGCCGATGGCCACCACCTCGTCGGGGTTGACACCCTTGTGGGGCTCACTCCCGGTCATCGACTGGACCAGATCGGAGATGGCGGGCATCCGGGTCGAACCACCGACCATGACGACATGATCGATCTTGCTAGTGGTCAGGCCGGCGTCAGCGATGGCCTGCTCAAAGGGGCCCTTGCACGCCTGGACCAGGTCGGCGGTCAGCTCTTGGAACTTCGAGCGTGTCAGCTTCAGGTCGAGGTGCTTGGGGCCCTCGCTGGTGGCGGTGATGAACGGCAGGTTGACCGTGGTCTCGGCCACCGACGACAGCTCGATCTTGGCCTTCTCCGCTGCTTCCTGCAGGCGCTGCACGGCCATCTTGTCGGCGCCCAGGTCGACGCCGTCGGTGTCCTTGAACGACTTGACCAGCCAGTCGATGACCCGCTGATCCCAGTCGTCGCCACCGAGGTGGGTGTTGCCGCTGGTGGACTTGACCTGGAAGATGCCCTCGGAGATCTCCAGGACGGAGACGTCAAAGGTCCCCCCACCGAGGTCGAACACCAAGATGGTCTGCTCTTCCTCCTTGTCCAGGCCGTAGGCCAGCGCCGCCGCGGTGGGCTCGTTGATGATGCGCAACACCTCGAGGCCGGCTATCTGGCCTGCCTCCTTGGTCGCCGTGCGCTGCGCATCGTCGAAGTAGGCAGGGACGGTGATCACGGCCTGGCTGACCGTGTCGCCGAGGTAGCTCTCCGCATCCCGCTTGAGCTTCTGAAGCACGCGCGCCGAGATCTCCTGGGCGTTGTACTTCTTACCGTCGATGTTGACGCCCCAGGAGTTGTCGCCCATGTGGCGCTTGACCGAGCGGATGGTCCGGTCCGGGTTGGTGATCGACTGGCGCTTGGCCACCTCGCCTACCAAGACCTCGTCGGACTTGGAGAATCCGATGACCGAGGGGGTTGTTCGGGCGCCCTCGGCGTTGGGGATGACCGTGGGCTCCCCCGCCTCCAGGACGCTGACCACCGAGTTGGTGGTACCAAGATCAATACCGACTGCCTTGGGCATGAGCCCTCCATTCGTAGGTGTCGCATGAGCCGCAACGATGAACGGAGGGCATCGTAGCAAACTTGAGTACCTACGACTCAAGTAATCTTCGTGACAGGGGTCACGGGGCCAGCCCCCCCGCCTCCCCGGACCCCCGGGACCCCCGGGGTCCCGCCCGGGCCGGCCGTCGGCCGCCGTGGCGGGGTCTCGGGGGGCGGGGTGGCCCTCGGCGGACGTGGCGGCGGTCCCCGGGGGGGCATGTGTGGGGCGTGGCGGCGTGGCGTGGCGCCGTAGGAGTGGGGCGTGGCGGTGGTTGGGCCGACCGGCGTTTTGGCCTCACCGGCGCGGGGGGTGCCGTTTTGGGTACCGAAATCCGACGCTCTACAACGGATTTCGGTACCCAAGACGGGCCGAAGGGTCCGAAGCGGCTGCCTGGCGGCCGTCCGGGGTGTTTCGCCCTGCGCACACAGCCAACACGAGGCCAAAGGATCTCCAAGGGTGCGGACCGCTCGACCTGACGCCGCCCCAACGCACCTACCCGCGGATCCGCCGCCGGACCCCCGCGCTGGAACCGGGGCCCTGCGAACTTGGCTGCGGGATTCCCCGCCTGGGTGGTTTGGCGCAGCCAAGTTCGCTCGGTGTCGTCCACAAGGCCAGGGTCCACCCACTCGGCGCCCGACCGGCGCCCCGACCAGCCCGACCGGCGCCCCACCAGCGCCCCGGCCAGCCCGACCAGCGCCCCCACCGGCGCCCGGCGTGCGAGGCGGGGCCACGGGCCGCACCGGCGTGTGGGTCAGGGCGAGGACGCGATGGGGTGCCGTCTTGGGTACCGAAATCCGTTGCTGTACAACGGATTTTGGTACCCAAGACGGGCCGAAGGGTCCGAAGGGGGTGCCTGGCAGCCGGCCGGGGCGTTTTGGCCGCAGGCAGACAGCCAACCTGCACCAGAGGCTTCTCCAGGGGTGCGGCCCGCGGATCCGCCGCCGGACCCCGGCGCTGGACCGGGGCCCTGCGAACTTGGCTGCGGGATTCCCCGCCTGGGTGGTTTGGCGCAGCCAAGTTCGCTCGGTGTCGTCCAAAAGGCCAGGGTCCACCCACTCGGCGCCCGACCGCCGCCCGACCAGCCCGCTCGGCGCCCGACCGCCGCCCGGCCGGCGGCCACTCGCCCGCCCACCAGGCGCCCGACCAGCACCCCACCAGGCGCCCGGCCGGCCCCTATGGCTCCCCGACACCGAGGGACCTACGCTTCGCTGGTGCCTCCGATGCCGTCACTGCGCCGTCGTCACGACGACTTGGTGGCGGACCGGTCCCTCACCGGGACGGCGTGGTGTGAGCGCTACGCCGAGACCTGCGACGAGTGGCTGCGGGCCACGTTCGCTGAGGCCAGCGGGGGCGACAACCACGACCTTGCCCTCCTGGCCGTCGGGGGCTACGGCTGCGGCCAGTTGGCCCCCGGAAGCGACCTCGACGTGGTCTTGATCCACGATCGCCGGAGCGGGGTGGCCGAGGTGGCCGACGCCCTGTGGTACCCGATCTGGGACGAGGGGATCCCCCTCGACCACAGCGTCCGGACCCCAAAGGAGCTCCGCTCCACCATGGACAACGACTTGAAGGTGGCCCTCGGCCTGCTCACCGCCCGGCCCGTCGCCGGCGACGCCGACCTGGCCGCCAAGGTTCTGGGGTCGGTCGAGGACCTCTGGCGGCGCCGGGCCGGCAAGTGGCTTCCCCGCGTCGCCGCCGTGGCCCGGCAACGCCACGAGCGCCACGGTGATGTCGCGTTCCTCCTCGAGCCCGATCTGAAGGAGGGGCGGGGAGGGATCCGTGACCTTCGCCTGCTCGACGCCGCCGCCGCGGTGAGCCCGGTGCTGGCCGGGGTCCTCGCCGATCCCGCGCTGCGCGACGCCGCTGGCGTGCTCGACGCGGCCCGCGTCGAGCTGCATCGCTCGACGGGCAAGGCCAACAATGCCCTGCTCCTCCAGGAACAAGATGTCGTTGCCGCCGCCCTGGGTCGCGGCGATGCCGACGAGCTCATGGCCCAGGTGGCCGACGCCGCCCGTAGGGTGGCCTGGGCCAACGACGACGGATGGCGGCGGGTGGGATCGTGGCTACGCGGCCCTCGGGGGCGGGGCGGCTCGGGTGACAAGCCCCTCGAACCGGGACTGGTCCGCCGCGACGACGAGGTGGCGCTCGCCGCCGACGCCGACCCCGCCGTCGACGGCTCGTTGGTGCTGCGGGCCACCGCCCTGTCCGCCGAGCTCGACCTTCCCGTGGCCCGCGCCACCCTCGATCGACTGGCCGCCGGTACCCGGGCGCCGGAGGCGACGTGGCCACCCGAGGTGCTCCAGGCCCTTCTGCGAGTGCTCGGTGCCGGGCACCCGGCCATCGCCGCGGTCGAGGCACTCGATCAACTGGGCCTGTGGGTACTGATGCTGCCGGAGTGGGCCCCGGTGAGGAATCAACCTCAACGCAACGCCTATCACCGCTTCACCGTGGACCGGCACCTCTTGGAAGCGGCGGCCAACGCATCGTCGCTGGTACGCAACGTGGCCCGTCCCGATCTTCTCTTGGTGGGCGCGCTGCTCCACGACATCGGCAAGGGTCGGGGCGGTGACCACACCGAGATCGGGATGCAGGTCGTGGCCCGGCTCGGCCCAACGATGGGCTTCGGCCCCGCTGACACCGCCACCTTGGTGGCTATGGTCCAACACCACCTGCTCCTGCCCGAGGTGGCCACCCGCCGCGACCTCGACGACCCTGTCACCATCTCCACGGTGGCCGCAGCGGTGGGCGACGCCCGCACGCTGGAGCTTCTGGCCGCGCTCACCGAAGCCGACAGCCTGGCCACCGGTCCGAGCGCATGGGGCCCGTGGAAGGCGGGTCTGGTCCGGTGCCTGGTCGAACGCGTCGAGGGGGTACTCGCCGGGGAGGCTCACCTTCCCCAGCCCGATCCACCCAGTGACGAGGAGCGTCGGTTGGTGGCCGCCGGGGATCTGGCCATGAATGCCGACGGCTCCAACCTGATCGTCGTGGCCAGGGACCGCACCGGCCTGCTGGCCACCGTGGCCGGGGTGCTGGCCCTACGGGGGGTGGCCGTGCGTTCGGCGTCGACACGGTCGGGGGCCCGGCGTTCCAATACCGGTGCGGAGATGGCCGTGCTCCGCCTGGTGGTGGCTCCCGCCCTCGACGTGCTCCCCGACTGGGCCCGGGTACAGGCGGACCTGGCCGCGGCCCTCGACGGTCGCTTGGCTCTCGAGGAGCGCCTGGCAGAAAGGGAACGGGCCTACGCGGGGCGGAGTCGGGCCAAGCGGGCCGATCCCGTCGGCGTCCGGGTGACCCTCCACAATGACGCCGCCTCCCGTTGCAGCGTCGTCGAGGTCCGCGCCCCCGACCTCGGCCCGGTCCTCTACCGGGTGGCCAAGGCCCTGACCGCCGCCGGGCTGACGATCGACTCGGCGCTGGTCAACACCCTCGGTGCGGAGGTGGTCGACGTCTTCTATGTGAGGACCCCCGGTGGGGCCAAGATCGACGAGGGCGGGGACCTGCCGGCGGCCATCGAAGCGGGTGTCCGGACCGCCCTGGTTGCCACCGGCTGAACCTGCCGCACTTCTACTTCTGAGCCGACCGGGCCTCCGCCTGCCGGGGAGCAGGCGGAGGCCACGGGATCCTCAGAGCGCCTCGCTCCCTCGTTCGCCGGTCCGGATACGGACGATCTCCTCCACCGGCACCATCCAGATCTTGCCGTCCCCGATCCTCTCGGTGCAAGCGGCCTTGGCGATGGCTTCCACCACCAAGGCTGCGTCCTGGTCGTCGACGACCAGCTCGAGACGGATCTTGGGGACGAAGTCGACCGTGTATTCGGCCCCCCGGTACACCTCGGTGTGTCCCCGCTGGCGGCCGAAGCCCTGGACCTCGCTGACCGTCAGTCCGTTGACGCCGTGCTCTTGGAGGGCCGTCTTGACCTCGTCGATCTTGAACGGCTTGATCACTGCGGTGATGAGCTTCACGACTTGACCCCCTCGGTGGAAACCGGCTTGGACCCGGCCGTCTTGCCGGTGAGCGTGGAGCGAACGCTGCCCAGCACCGACTCGAAGTCGTAGCCGCTCTCGTCATGCTGGCTGAGGTCCAGGCCCAGGTCCTCGTCCTCGTCACTCAACCTCAGACCCATGACCTTGTCGACCAGCTTGGCCAGGATGAACGAGACCACCAGCGAGTAGACGGCGACACAGAAGACGGCTTCAGTTTGGTGGAGGAGGAGCGTGCCCCCCCCGCCGTAGAACAAGCCGTCGCCCCCGGCGCTGTTGATGGCCTTGGTCCCCAGGAACCCAATGGCCAGCGCTCCGATCACACCACCGACAAAGTGCACGGCCATGACATCGAGCGCATCGTCGAGGCCCAGGCGGAACTTCACCGAGCAGGCCAGGGCGCAGATGGCCCCGGCCAGGATGCCGATGACCGTGGCCCCCAGCAGGTTGACGAATCCGCAGGACGGGGTGATGGCCACCAGCCCGGCCACCGCACCCGAGGCCCCGCCAAGCGTCGTGGACTTGCCGCTCCGAAGCTTCTCCACGGCGATCCAGGCCAGGACGGCCGCCGCAGTTGCGGTGTTGGTGTTGAGGAAGGCGTGGGCCGAGAGGTTGTTGGCCCCCAGCGCCGAGCCGGCGTTGAAGCCGAACCATCCGAACCACAGTATGCCCGCGCCGAGCACGGTGAGAGGCAGGTTGTGGGGCTTCATGGGTGTCTTGGGGAAGCCCATACGGTTCCGCTTGGGCTTCTTCAGGGCCAGCAGGATGCCCAGCCCCCCCATCGCCGCATTGATGTGGACGACCGTCCCGCCTGCGAAGTCGAGAGCGCCCAGCTTGAACAGCCACCCGTTGGGCGAGAAGACCCAGTGGGCAATCGGGGCGTAGACGACGATGGACCACAGGGCGATGAAGACGCAGTAGGCCCCGAATTTGAGCCGGTCGGCCGTCATCCCGGTGATCAGCGCCGGGGTGATGACGGCGAACATCATCTGGAACACCACGAACACGATGGGGTCGATGGTCTGGGCCGCCGCCTGCGTGTAGCCGGGGACGATCTCGCTGTCGATGTGGGCCAGGCCGGCGAAGTGCACCCCACCCACGATCCCGTTGAGGTCGTCGCCGAAGGCCAGGCTGTAGGTCAGCCACACCCACACCACACCGACGATCCCGAGCACCACCCAGTTCTGCATGAGCATGCCCAGGACATTCTTTCGCCGGACCATGCCGGCGTAGAAGAAGGCCAGACCCGGCGTCATGAACAACACCAGCGCGGCGCTCGCCAGGATCCAGGCGTTGTCACCGTTGCTGATCTTGCCCGTGTCGGGTGCAAAAGCGGCCGGTAGGCTGGTCGCGATGACGTGCAACAAGGAAGCCCCTCCCTCTCGTGGTGGTGCAGACGACGGAACGATACGAGCAGCGTGTTTCGCGTCTACGTCTCCAACGTTTCGCCTCTGTTAACGCCGGTGCGCGACGGCGGTCACCAACACCGGTAGTTTGCCCCTGCCATGAACCGAGAAAGCCGGCGCCTCAAGCCCTCCACCGTGGTCCTCGTCGTCGGTGTGGTGGCCGGCGTGGGGACGGCGGCATCGGGGGTCGTGTCGGCCTTCGAGGGCTTCGCCGATCCGAGCTCGCTCAGCCGAGCGACCTTCACGGGCATTCCCCACGCCGTGCGGGCCGTCTTCTACACCACCATGGTGGTGGCCCTGGTGGCCTCCGGGTGGCTGTTCTCGCTCCGGGTGGAGAACTGGGAGCGAGGCCAAGGCGACGACCGCGCCACTACTCCGGCCAACCGCTCCCGCCGGATCGCCGATCTTCGCCGGGGGCTCTCCATGCAGACCCTGCTGCGTGATCCGGCCGCCGGGCTGATGCATTCGCTGATCTACTTTCCCTTCCTCATCCTCTTCGCGGTGACGGTGACCCTGGAGGTCGACCATCAGTTGCCGGATCGATGGAAGTTTCTTCACGGCGGCGTCTATCAGGGCTACAAGTTCGTGGGGGACACCGCCGGCGTGTTGTTTCTCGTCGGCATCGGCTGGGCCATCGTCCGGCGCTACGTGCAGCGGCCCTACCGGCTCCGGATCAAGACCCGTCCCGAGGACGGCCTCATCCTGGGCACGTTCTTCGTCATCGGGGCCACCGGGCTGATCGCCCAGGCCGTGCGCGTGGCCGCCGACGGCCGGCCCCCCTTCGAGGCCGGGGGTTACGTCGGTTACGGCCTGTCATGGTTCTTCGCCGGCTTGTCCCATGGGGCGCTCATCGCCACCCACGAGGTGCTGTGGGTGGCCCACGTGGCCGCCTTCGTGGTCTTTCTCATCGTGCTGCCCACCACCAAGCTGCGCCACATGTTCACCTCCCCGCTCAACATGTACCTCCATGATCGGCAGCGGCCCAAGGGTGCCATGAGGCCCATGGCCAACCTGATGGAGACCGACCTCGAGACCTTCGGGGCCAATGCCGTGGAGGACTTCACCTGGAAGCAGCTGCTCGACACGGACAGCTGCACCATCTGTGGGCGTTGCACTGCGGTGTGCCCGGCCCACAACACCGGAAAGCTCCTCGATCCCCGGGAGATCGTCACCAAGATCGGCAACGTCATGGCTGCCACCCACCCCGCCGACCGGAGCAGGGGGCCTGGCGCCGACGACGCCGGTTTCGATCCGGTCAGCCCGGTGATCGGATCGGATGCGGAGCTGACCGTTACCGCCACCTCGGTGTTCGAGTGCATCACGGCCGAGGAGATCTGGGCGTGCACGTCGTGCAAGGCGTGCGACGAGGTCTGCCCGGTCAACATCGAGATCCTCGACAAGATCCTCGACATGCGCCGCTACCTGACGCTGATGGAATCGAGCTTTCCGGCTTCGCTCGGCAACATGTTCCGCTCCCTGGAGAACCAGGAGAACCCCTGGGGCCTCTCCGGGCGCGCTCGCGGCGAGTGGGCCGAGGACATTCCCCTGGAGGTACCCATCGCCGCCGTCGATCGCCCCCTCGATCATGAGTACCTCTATTGGGTGGGTTGCGCCGGCAGCTTCGACGACAAAAACAAGAAGGTCTCGCAGGCGGTGGCCAAGCTGTTGGTCCGGGCCGGCGTGGACTTCGCCATCCTCGGTCCTTCGGAGCGTTGCACCGGCGATCCGGCCCGAAGATCGGGCAACGAATACCTCTTCCAGATGCTCGCCACCCAAAACGTCGAGATGTTCGGGGCCATGGGCGTCAAGAAGATCGTGGTCCAATGCCCGCACTGCTTCAACACCTTCGCCAACGAGTATCCCCAGCTGGGCGGCAACTACGAGGTGCTCCATCACTCCCAACTGCTCGAAGAGCTCATCGAGTCCAACCGGTTGGACCTGAGCGGCGCATCGCTTCCCGAGCGGGTCGTCTATCACGACAGCTGCTACCTGGGCCGCCACAACGACATCTACGGCGCCCCGCGGCGGGTCCTTGGCTCCCTGGCCGGCATCGATGTGGTCGAGGCGCCCCGGTCGGAAACCGCGTCGCGCTGCTGTGGGGCCGGCGGCGCCCGGATGTGGATGGAAGAGGTGGGGACCAAGGTCAACGTCGATCGCTCCGCCGAGCTCATCGCCACCGGGGCCACCCGGATCGCCACCGCCTGTCCCTTCTGCCTGATCATGCTCGACGACGGAACCAAGGCCAACCAGGCCGGCGAGGTCAAGGTGGCCGACATCGCCGTGCACCTCCTCGACGCCCTGGACAACGGGAATGCCGCTACGCTCGGCCCGTTGCCCCGCCCACCGGCGGAACCGGGGCCGTAAGATAGGACGTGGCCTCGATCGCTCCTGACACCGACGCCATCCTCCGCCTCCTTCGAGCCGGCGGGGGCCGGGCGACGGCGACTCGACGGGTGACCATCGATGTGATCCTGGCTGCCGGTGACGAGCACCTCAACGCCGAGGAGATCCTCAACCGGGTCCGCCGCCACGTCCCCGACGTGGCCGAGTCCACGGTGTATCGGACGCTGGGCTCGCTCGAGGCGCTGGGAGTCATCACCCACCAGCACCTTGGCCACGGCCCATCCACCTACCACCAGTCCACCAACGCCCACCAGCATCTGGTCTGCCAGCTGTGCGGATCGATCACCGACGTACCCGACACCGTCTTCGAGGATCTCGCCGAGCGCATCGAGTCGACCTACGGCTTCGCGGTCGATGCCCGCCATTTCGCCCTGCAGGGCCTCTGTGGCCCTTGCCGGGCGGCCGACTCCTCCACCGAGTGAAGGCGCCCCGGCCGGCGCCGTCACCGGCCTTCATCCCGGCGTGATCCCCCAGGTCGCCTCCAGCCTCTGCCCCGGCTCGAGGACCCTGAGGCCGTCGCCGGTGTTGAAAGCGTCGGGGGCCGCAGTCATCGGCTCAACGGCGAGGCCGCGGCGGCGCCGAGCAGGATCGGAGACGGTGTCACCGGTGAAGATCATGAGATGCGTGCATGCCGAGTCCATCCACACCGAGACGCGCCGGGCGGCCGACCCGTCGGCCAGGATGACCGTGGCCCGGCCCGATCCGTCCCGGCGAAGTGACGTGAAGGCGGTGTCGAGGAGCCGCTCGCCGATGCCGCGGCCATCACGGAAGTCCCACTCGGAGCCGTCCACGGTGACGGTCCCGGTCGGGATTCCGCAGCCATCGGCCAGGTAGCGGACGCCGCCCGGCGCGCAGAGGTCCAGGTCGTCAACCAATCCTCCGAAGGCCGCCAGGTAGGGATGGAACCCGAGCGCAACCGGGCACGGACGGTGGCCGTCGTTGCGGGCCACCGTGGTCGCCGACAGCCCGCCGCCGTCGAGCACGTAGGTGATCTGGAGGTGCAGATCGAAGGGGTAGCCGGGGCTGGGCCGAAGCTGCAGGCTGGCCACCGCCCGGTTGCGGCCGTCGGCCACCACCTCCCACGACCGCCACCGGGTAAGACCGTGGATGGCGGCGCCCGTGGCCGGTTCGTCGACGGCGGCCCGGATCTCGGTGCCGGCGAAGACATAGCGACCACCGGCCAATCGGTTGGGCCAGGGGATCAGGGGCTGGCCCCGCCCCGAGCTGCACATCTCGTCGTCGCCGTAGCCGTCAAGGATGTCCATGTCCCCGGCCCGGTAGGTCCGAAGACCGCCACCAACCTCGACCACCACCGCCGAGTGGTCGCCGGCCCCGAGGACGACCTGGCGTCCCGACGGTGGACTCACCACCGCTTGGCGTCCGCCGCTACCGGGTGTTGCATCAGCCCCACTCCTCAGTTCTTGGCTGTCGCTGACCCAATCCTGCCACGATCCGCGGCACGGGCCCCGGGGGCCACACTGGTCGGGTGCCTCCAAGCCCGACGCCGGCGCCCACCGGCCTGCCCGTCGAGGAGGTTGTCGCCGAGCTCGGCGCGGCCTTGGCGGCCGGGAGCAACGCCGTGCTGGTAGCCGAGCCCGGAGCCGGAAAGACCACCGTGGTGCCCCTGCGCCTCGTCGACGAGGCGTGGTTGACCGGGAGGGCGATCGTCGTGCTGCAACCCCGCCGCGTGGTGGCCCGGGCGGCGGCTCGGCGGATGGCGGTCCTTCTGGGCGAGGAGGTGGGAGCCACGGTCGGCTACCGCACCGGCGAGGATCGCCGGGTCGGACCCCACACCCGCATCGAGGTGGTGACCGAGGGCATCCTCACCCGCCGGGTGCAGGGCGACCCGGAGCTGTCAGGCGTCGGGCTCATCATCTTCGATGAGTTCCACGAACGCCACCTGCAGAGCGACCTGGGCCTGGCCCTGTGCCTCGACGTCCAGCGGGCCCTGCGCCCCGACCTGCGCCTCCTGGTGATGTCGGCCACCCTCGACGCCGAAGGGGTGGCCGGCGCGCTGGGCGGCCCCGATGGCCGCCCGGCACCCGTGGTGGTCAGCCGGGGGCGCCTCTTTCCTGTCGATATCCAGTGGCGGCCTCCGGCGCCCACCACGCCGGTGCTCGATACCGTGGCTCGCACCGTCCACCGCGCCTTGGCCGACACCGCAGACACGGCTGCGGGGGGAGACGTCCTGGTCTTTCTGCCCGGCACCGGCGAGATCGGGCGGGTACACACCGCCCTGCGGGCCGCGGACGGCGGCGTGGACATCCGGGTCCTGCACGGTACGCAGCGCGCCGCGGAACAGGACTGGGCGATGGCCCCAGCTCCGCCCGGCCGGCGAAAGGTGATGCTCAGCACGGATCTGGCCGAGACCAGCCTGACCGTCGAAGGGGTATCGGTCGTCGTCGACGCCGGGCTGTCACGGCGCCCCCGCTTCGATCCGGCCACCGGCCTGACCCGGTTGCACACCGGCCCAGCATCGGCCGCTTCGGCCACCCAGCGAGCCGGGCGGGCCGGGCGCACCGGCCCTGGCGTGGCCTACCGTCTGTGGGCTCAAGGCGAGCACCGGGCCCGGCGGGCCTGGCCCGACCCGGAGATCACCACCGCAGACCTCACCGGCCTGGTCCTGGAGCTGGCCGTGTGGGGGGCGGCGGCGGGCAGCCTGACCTGGCTGGACCCACCACCGAGGGCGGCGTTGGCCCAGGGCCGGGCGTTGCTGACCGTACTGGGCGCGCTGGACCCCATGGGCGCACCGGACCCCGTGGGCGCGCTGGACGGAGTGCTCGCCGGGGACCCCGTGGGCGCCCTTCCGACGGTGACCCCGCTCGGCCGGGCCATGGTCGGTGTCGGCGCCCATCCCCGACTGGCCGCCATCGTGGCCGGAGCGGGAGACGCCGACCGCTGGTTGGCCTGCCTGACAGCGGCCTTGGTGGAGGAGCCCGGCGCCGGCGGGGGGCGCCGATCGGCCACCACCGCCGATCTGGCCGAGGCCCTGCGGCCCTACATCGCCGGGCCCCCAGACAGCGGCGAATCGGGGCGCAGCGGCGGCCGACGACGCTCCGGGCCGGCCGGCGAGGACGCCGAGGAGACCGCGGCGCGGGTCAGGCGCCGGGCCCGCCGCCTGGCCAAGCGAGTCGGCGCCCATCCCGCGCCGATTGACCCGAACCGAGCCGGGGCCGTGGTGGCCCGGGGCTATCCCGACCGGCTGGCCCAGAGCCGCGGCGATGGCCGACTCCGCTTGCGGGGCGGTACCGGTCTGCGCCTGGCCGAGGGCGATGGGCTCAGCAACGAGGCATTCCTGGTCGTGGTCGACACCGGCGGGCCGTCGGGCTGGGGCCCTCCTGGGGTGGGGGTGCGAGCCGATCGGACCGTCCGCCTGGCCGCGGCCATCGACCAGAGCGACGTGGAGCAGATCGGGGGCGCCCACGTGGTCACCGACACGGAGGTCTTCTGGGACGATGAGCGCGACGACCTGCGGGCCCGCCGGACGCGTCGACTCGATGCCTTGGTGCTGGCCTCGACCATCACCGCCGCCCCCGCCGGAGAAGGGACGGTCGCGGCACTGGTGGAGGTCATTGCCCGGCGTGGCCTGAGCGAGTTGCCTTGGAGCGCGGCGGCCCGCTCACTGCAGCAACGGGCGGCCTTTGCTCGCCACCACGACACTGCCTCCCAACCCGCCACGGCGTGGCCCGACTGCTCCGACACCGCCCTCCTCGACAACCTCGAAGGATGGTTGGCGCCCCGCCTGAAGGGCGCAACCGGGCGTGGCGGGCTGGCCCGGGTCGACCTGAGGGAGGTGATACGCCATCGCCTCGGCGCCCTGGTTCACCGCCTGGAGGACCTGGTGCCCACCACCGTCACGGTGGCATCGGGGAAAAGGGTGGCGCTCGACTACACCGATGGCGCCCCCCGGTTGCGGGCCCGGGCCCAGGATCTCTACGGCACGACCAGGCATCCCCGGATCCTCGGTGGCCGGGTGCCGGTGGTCATCGAGGTCCTCTCTCCGGCCGGCCGACCCCTCCAGGTCACCGCCGACCTCCCGAGCTTCTGGAGCGGGTCGTGGAGCGGGGTTCGCCGTGAGATGGCGGGCCGTTACCCCAAGCACGACTGGCCGGTCGATCCCGCGGCGGGCCGGCGCCGCCCGGGAAAATAACACCGAATTGTCTTTCTCCGACCCGACCGAAGACCTGTGCTCTGCCCCGGTACCTTTGTGGCCATGACGACCACGAGCCCAGTCGCGAGCCGCCCCAAGATGCTCAACAAGGTGCCCGAGGTCACGCTCTACTTCTGGATCATCAAGATCCTCTGTACGACGGTCGGTGAGACCTTCGCCGACAACCTCAATCAGAAACTGGGGCTGGGGCTCACCAATACGACGTACATCATCGGCGGCCTTTTGGTCATCACCCTGTACTTCCAGTTCAAGGCCCGGGCGTACCAACCGTGGCTCTACTGGCTGACCGTGGTGCTCATCAGTGTGGTGGGGACTCTTATCACCGACAATCTCCTTGACAATTTCGGTGTGTCGCTGGTCACCACCACCATCATCTTCTCGGTGGCCCTGGCCGCCATCTTCGCGGGCTGGTACGCCAGCGAAAAAAGCCTTTCGATCCACAGCATCGACACGACTCGGCGCGAGGGTTGGTATTGGCTGACCATCCTGTTCACCTTCGCTCTGGGCACGGCTGCCGGTGACCTCTCCTCCGAAAGGCTCGGCGTGGGTTACTGGCGGTCGGCCCTGCTCTTCGCCGGTGTGATCGCCCTGGTCGCTGTCGCCCACTTCGCTCTCAAGGCCCGCCTCGACGCCGCCCACCGCCGGCAGGCCTCCAACGCCGTCCTGGCTTTCTGGATCGCCTACATCCTCACCCGACCCCTGGGCGCCTCGCTGGGTGACTACCTGTCGCAGTCCCCCAGCGTCGGTGGCCTCGGGCTGGGCACCGTGGTTACCAGCGCCATCTTCCTCGCCGCCATCGCCGCCCTGGTGATCTATCTCACCGTGACCAGGAAGGACGAGATCCCGCCGGCGCCGGCGGCCGAGGAGCGTCGATCAGACGCCCTCGCTTAGTCGGCGCGGCGGGTGGGGCCTGCCGGGGTGGGTCCCCTCGGCATCGGAGGGGATGAGCGTGGCCCCTAGCATGGCGGAACCGAGGTTGTGGCGTTGGATCGCGGCGCGCCGCCCGGTGAGCACGAACCATCCAGACAGGGAGCAAATCGAATCGTGGCAAGCGGAGTGGGCACCGACCTGCACGAGGTGGTGGTTGATCGGCTCCGCAAGGCGGACCAGCGCTACACCTCGGGGCGGCGCTCCATCGTGGAGCTGCTGGTCGCCGCCGGCCGGCCCCTCAACATCGGTGACATCGCCCAGCTCCTTCCCGACATGGCCCGCAGCTCCGCGTATCGCCACCTGATGGACCTCCAGATCGCCGGCGTCGTGCGCCGGGTGGCGGCCAACGACGAGTTCGCCCGCTTCGAACTGGCCGAGGATCTCACCGAGCACCACCACCACCTGCTCTGCGTCACCTGTGGGGCGGTGATCGACGTGACGCCGTCGGGGTCCTTGGAGCGGGCGATGACCAAGGCGCTCGTGGAGCTGGCCGCCGCCGAGGGCTTCGAGATGCACAGCCACCGCCTCGACGGGCTGGGGATCTGTCGGGAGTGCCGCAGCTAGCAACTGGGTGATCGCTGAGGCACACGCCGTGCTTGCAAACCGCGCAGCGCCCAGACGTAAGTGGTCACGGCAGCTCACCGTGCAGCGTGAGCGGTGAGTGGGGCTAGGTGCTCGTTCGTCCGGCGCCCAGAGTTTTATGGAACAACCAAGCCAACAGTCTGGTGATTGCTGCCGAAGACAACATGATCACGAGATTGGACACCGCTACAAAGACCGCAGATACAGGTGCCAAGATATCTATGACCTCTTCGGGGCGGTTCAACAGGTCGATCACCATTGGCACCATGACGACGGCTGACCAGTAGAAAGCTATAACTCAATGACCGGAAGCTCTCCTGACGTCGGTGACTTATCCAAGAAGTAGCGACTCCGAACACGGTGAACAGCACGACATCTAACGTGATTCCCGCAGTTCCAGCTGGTGAGAAAGCCCACCAGCTCTCGTAGAGCGCAAACCAGACGATACTGAGAACGAGGACGGTGGCGACCCTTAGGCATATGCTCACGCCGCTAGGTCCAGTCCCCGGTAGAGAGGAACTGGCAATCCGATGCGTGTGGAATGGGATGGGTTCGACTTGGTTGTACTTGGTTACCGCATTTCCGCCGCGCTGAAGGTAGCTGTGGATTTGCGGTTTCGGGAGGCGCCGGTTGGGGTGGCCAGGTTCGGTTCACCTCGGGTGTGAGGGGTCAGCCGAGCAGGACGGCGAG
>JAABUQ010004084.1_pt1 | contig 25527 bp, 24 predicted proteins | sample 5560001 | NCBI WGS metagenome assembly JAABUQ01 (sample SAMN10711888, study PRJNA513371) | rock metagenome | isolation source: Antarctica rocks | place: Antarctica: Victoria Land, Finger Mt nord | collected 2015-12-18
GGGTAGGCGTCTCGAAAGTGGGTGGGAAATTTCGTACAACGGAGGCCTTCGATGCGTCCATTCGGATTTCGTCGTCATCCGTTCACGGAGGGCTCCCATGTCCCGGCTCCCTTTGACCCCCGACCAGGCCGCCCTGTCCGACCGGATCTATCAATCGCTCCGCCAGGCCGCCGACTCCGACCTCCGGACCCTGGCCGACCTCCTGGCCTCCAAGCCCGACCATCAACTCCTCGGGCCGACCGAGTTCGAGGTCCGCGACCACGTCCACAAGATCGGAGCCAAGGCGTTCCAGGCCGCTCTGGACGAGCGGAAAAAAGGGGGTATCAAGGGTCGAGCCTGAGTTGCCCGCATTGCCACGAGTCGGCCCGGTTCGTCGAATATCGCCCCAAGACGGTCCAGAGCCTGGTGGGAACCTTCGCCTTGGAGCGGGCCTATTACCATTGCCGCGATTGTGGCAAGGGGACGATCTCCTGGGACCAGACCCTCGGGCTCACCCGCGGGGCGTTGACCCCCGGGGCCCGCCAGGCCGTCGCCATCGCCGGGGCGGTGGACAGCTTCGGCGAGGCCGCCGACGTGGTCCTCAAGAAGCTCTCCGGCCTGCGGGTCTCCGAGTCGACCGCCGAGCGGACCTGCGAGGCCGTCGGCGGCGAGATCGGCCGCCGGCTGGGCGCCGGCGAGACCTTCGGGGCGGGCCGATCGTGGTCCTGGCACAAGGACGCCCAGGGGAAGACCTGCGGCTACGTCTCGCTCGACCTGACCGGCCTGGGAATGCAGGGCCCCGAGGGGGCGGCGGCCGAGGGCCGGATGGCCGCCGTGGCGATGGTCTACAACCCGGTGCCCGAGGATCGGTCGCGGTGGGCCGACCCGGCGGCGACCCGGACGCCCCAGTTCCAGGCCCGTTACGTGGCCGGTCTGGAGGGGCAGGCGGCCCTGGGCGAGCCGCTCCGCAAGCAAGCGGCGCAGGTGGGCATGGACCACGCCGAGCGATGGATCGCCCTCTCCGACGCCGGGGCCGGGGTCGAGGACTGGCTGAGGGTGAACTTCGGGCGAGTCGACGCGGTGATCCTGGACTTCTACCACGCCGCGGAGCACCTGGGCGACCTCGCCCGGGCGTTGCATCCCAACGAGGAGGCGACCCGAGGGGACTGGATCGAGACCTGGAGCCACCGCCTGAAGCACGAGGGGGGCCAGGCCGTGCTTAAGGAGCTGCGGGCACTGCCGGCGGACGGCCGCGAGGCGGTGCGAAGGGTCCGGGCCGAGGTGACCGGCTACTTCGAGAATCACGCCCACCGGATGGACTACCCGGCGTACCGGGCCAAGGGATGGGCGATCGGCTCGGGCCCGATCGAATCGGCGTGCAAGACCGTGATCGGCAAACGAATGAAGGGAGGCGGGATGCGTTGGGGCGAGGATGGGGCCGATGAGATGTGCCACCTCCGCGCCCTCTTCGTCAGCGGAGCAAGCCAGTGGGATGCCTACTGGCATCCCGTACCCAACTGAACGGACGGTATACCCACGGAAGTGCTACCTACCCTCGGGAGGAATCCCGTCCCTGCCCCGGCGAGTCCGGCCGCCGATCAGGCCCGAGGGGCGACGATGGCCGTCATCCGCTTGCCTTCCATCGACGGGTTCTTCTCGACCTTGGCCACGTCCTCCAGGGCCAGGAGCACTTCGTTCATGACCTTGCGGCCTTCGTCGATGTGCGCCAGCTCGCGGCCCCGGAACAGGACGTTGACCAGGACCTTGTCCTTATGTTCGAGGAATTCGCGGGCCCGCTTGACCTTGACCTCGATGTCGTGGTCGCCGGTCTTGGGCCGGACGCGGATCTCCTTGACCTGGACCTGGTGCTGCTTTTGCTTGGAGGCCCGCTTCTTCTGCGAGTACTTGAACTTGCCGAAGTCCATGATCTTGCAGACCGGGGGTCGCTCATTGGGCGCGACTTCCACCAGGTCGAGGCCGGCCTCGCGGGCCGCTTCCATGGCCTTTCCGGTCGGCATCACGCCGAGCAAATCCCCTTCAGTATTGATGACCCGGACCGGCGAGATCCGGATCTGCTCGTTCACCCTGAGATTCCGGTCGATGACGACTCTCCCCGACGGACGTTGGGTCGTGGCCTCGGCTCGAACGGCCCGCCGCCCCTTCGCGAAGAGGGCGGCGGCGCCGGACGTCCACGTCGCTTGCCCCCGCAGCAAGTCCTCCGTGCGTCCCGAGGCAATCTAGAGGTCTACCAGGGCCGGAACGCGATGTCAATAGGCGTGTTTTTCCGCGACCTCTTCCTCGTCCGGGGGGGGTGTCGCGGCGGCGACCTGGCGGATCGTCCGCGCGTCGACCTCGGCCTTGAGCAGTCGGACCACCTCGTCGAGCGGCATCGAGCCCTTGTCGCCGTCGACCCGGTCGCGATAAGAAACGGTGCCCGTCTCGACTTCCTTGCCGCCGACGACGAGCATGACCGGGACCTTCTGGATCTGGGCGTCGCGGATCTTGGCGCCGATCTTCTCGGACCGGGGGTCGAGCTCGACCCGGAAATGGAACGACTGGAGCGTGGCGACGACGTGGCGGGCGTAGTCGAGGAACTTGTCGGAGATCGGCAGGACGCGGACCTGCTCGGGGGCCAGCCAGAGCGGGAAGGCCCCGGCGAAGTGCTCGATCAGGATGCCCATGAACCGTTCCATGCTCCCGAACGGGGCCCGGTGGATCATCACCGGCCGGTGCGGGAGGTTGTCCGGCCCCGTGTAGTGGAGGCCGAACCGCTCGGGGAGGACGTAATCGAGCTGGACCGTCCCGAGTTGCCACTGGCGGCCGATGCAGTCGCGGACGACGAAATCGGCCTTGGGGCCGTAGAACGCCGCCTCGCCCGGGGCCTCGTCGTAGGGCAGGGCCATCTCGTCGAGCACGGCGCGGATGTCGGCCTCGGCCTTCTGCCAGGTGGCTCCCTCGGCGCCTTGATACTTGGGGTCGGTCGGGTCGCTCTTGGAGAGGCGGAGCCGATAGTCGGTCAGCCCCAGGAACTTCAGGACGTGCTGGGTCAGCTCCATCGTCGCCCGGAACTCGCCGCGGACCTGCTCGGGCGTGCAGAACAGGTGGGCGTCGTCCTGGGTGAACCCGCGGACCCGGGTCAGGCCCGACAACTCGCCCGACTGCTCGTAGCGGTAGACCGTCCCGAACTCGGCCAGGCGGACCGGGAGATCGCGATAGCTCCGGGGCTGGGCCGCGAAGATCTGGATGTGGTGCGGGCAGTTCATCGGCTTGAGGAGATACTCCTCGCTCACGCCGAGTTCCTGGACGTAGCCGACCCGGCCGGCGGGGTCGAGGTCCCAGTACGACGGCGCCGAGCCGGCGACGCCACTTTCGGGAATCCCGGCGTCGCGGAGCAGCTTCTTCTGGGCCGCGTCGTCGGCCGTCGCCTTTTCCAGGCCGTCGACCAGGGCCATCGCCGCGTCGCTGAGGAGGCGGAGCGGCGGGAACTGGGAGTCCTTGTAATACGGATAGTGGCCGCTGGTCTGGTAGAGCTCGATCTTGCCGATGTGCGGGGTGTAGACCGGCTGATAGCCGCGTTTGGTCAGCTCATCCTTGAGGAAGTTCTCCAGGAGCCCCCGGATGATGGCCCCCTTGGGCATCCAGAGGATCAGGCCGGAGCCGACCAGCGGCGAGATCGTGAACAGGTTCAGGTCCTTGCCGATCCGGCGATGGTCGCGCTTCCGGGCCTCCTCGACCTGGGCGAGGTGGGCGGCCAGGTCCTTCTTGTCGAAGAAGGCGGTCCCGTAGACGCGCTGGAGCATCTTCCGGTCGGTCTGCCCTTTCCAGTAGGCCCCGGCGATCGAGAGGAGCTTGAAGGCGCCGACCTTGCCGGCGTGGGGGATGTGCGGCCCCCGGCAAAGGTCGACGAATTCCCCCTGGCGATAGAAGCTGAGGACGCCGTATTTGTGGAGTTCGTCGTCGATGTGCTCGACCTTGAACGGCTGGCCGAGTTCGTCGACGAACTGGCGGGCCTCGGCGACCGGGAGGCTGAACCGCTCGAACGGCTCGGCGTCCCGGGTGAGCCGGTCCATCTCGGCCTCGATGGCGGGGAAGTCGTCCTCGGACAGCGGCCGGTCGGGCAGGTCGACGTCGTAGTAGAAGCCGGTGGCGGTGGTGGGTCCGAAGGCGAGCCGGGCGCCGGGGAAGAGGCGACAGATCGCCCGGGCCATGACGTGGGCCGTGGAATGGCGGAGGACGTCGAGCGCCTCGCGATCCCGAGGGGTGAGGATGCGCAGCTCGATCGGGCGCCCTTCGCCGTCCGCGAGCGGGCGGTCGAGGTCGACCACCGCGCCGTCGGCGACCGCGGCGACGGCCGCGTCGGCGAGGCGCTTGCCGATCCCCTCGGCCACCTCGCGGGGGCGGACGCCGTCGGGAAAATCCTTGACCGATCCGTCGGGCAGCTTGATGTTGACCATCGTCCCCGTCCGGCGCGGGCGCCGGCCTTGCGACCACGACCCACGCGGGCCGGACCCGCCCGGCGTACCATGCCGGTCCGGGGTCGCCCGCCGATCGCTCGCGGTTGTGTCGGACTCCGAAGCCACCAGCCTAATCCAGACTCCCGCTCGCTGCCAAGGCGCAATCGAGCCTTCACCCGAACGGCCGGCTCCTCGGGGCGGATTTCCAGGGGTCGAACCCGACGAGAATCCTCTCGGGGAGTGACGAGGCGGAGCGGTCGCCGGCCGACCGCGATCGATCAGGGGAGGCGATCGATCGCGTCGGACGGCCGTCTCAGGATAATCGTTGTCCTATAGTGATTTCGGCGACCGAACCCGGCTGGGGTCGCATCTACGGCGGCAAGACTTTTGCGTTATTCGCCCGATCCGACCGGAAGCTTCCCAGGTCGATCGCTCGAATTTCGCCGACGATGGGACATTTCCCTAGCTGGGCTCCGACGGACGGGGTAGCTCGTGGGCCCGAGCCGCGGCAGCGAGGGAGAAGACGGCCGTGTCCCGGTTGGCGACCGCTCGCGGGGATTGCCGCGAGGTACCGCTCGCCACGAGCGGATTCGTGGCGAGGGATCATCAAGTACACCCGAGAGGATTCGAACCTCTAACCTTCGGTTCCGTAGACCGATGCTCTATCCAATTGAGCTACGGGTGCGTCGCGGTCGCGATCGACCTTCGGATTGTACCGGGTGGGTGTCGGGCGCCGAAAGCCCTCTCGCCGAAGATTCCCGACCTCGGCGACGAGGCGGCGGGAGATCCGGTGTTGCGGGGAATCGCCAACGCACGGCGTGAACGGGACCTAGGCTTGGATCAGGGGCTTCGATCCGGCCCCTTGATCCGTTGACGAGCGATCGGCCTCGATGCACCACGGTGACGATCATCATGACCAATACCGACCGACCTTCTCGACGCCCGGGGCGACTCCGCCCGGACTTCGACCGTCTGGAAGCCCGCCTGGCGATGTCGGGGGCAGGGATGGCCACGAACCCGCAGACCGCCACCGAGGGCTCGAAGCCATCCTCCCCGACGGCGATCGTGGCCGAGTCGCCCGCGATCACCGCCGTCGAATCGACGGCCACCGCCTTGACGGTCACCTTCGCGGGCCCCCTCAACACGTTCACGATCGGGACCCAGGATTTCGACCTCGTCCACGTCGGCCCCGACGGTTCGACTTCTCCGCTGACAAAGCAGGAAGCGGTCCTCACCGAGGCTTATGATCAGGACGACCCGAGCCCGACTCGGATCGACCTGGCCTTGAGCCGGCCGCTCGCGCCCGGCGCTTATCAACTTCGCTTCGGCCGCGACAGCCAGCTATTCGGGCTGGACGGGACCAAGCTGGCCGCCCCCGGGAGCGTCGCCGCGATGATCCGCGTGGCGAGCCCGGGCGTCGGCCTGGCCGACGCGGCCGACCTGGGGACGCTGACCTCGGCCGAGACCGTCCGCCCGGACGTCCTCGACCTGGCCACCGACCCCACCGCGGTCAAGCTCTACCGGATCAACCTGCCGACCGGCCACTTCTGGCGAGTCGGGCTGGAGGTGTCCTCCCGGCAAGACGGCGGTTCGCTGTCCACCGCCCTGACGTTGTTCGACTCCCAGGGGCACCCGATCACGGCCGCGACCAAGGGGCGGGGCGAGGCCCCCCTCGATCCGTATCTATTCGCGGGACTCGCCGCGGGGACCTATTACGTCGGCGTTTCGGGGGCCGGCAACGTCCCGGGCACCCCCGGCGGCTACGACGTGGCCACCTCGACCCACGGGGCCTCGGGCGCCGAGCAACCGGGGGGCACGTTCCGAATTCACGCGGTCGCCGACGTGGAAGATCACCCGACGGCCGTCGTCGGGCTTCGACTCGATCACGCCGATCCCGGACTCGCCGCCCCGACCGGCCTCACGGTCCAGTTCTCCGGGGCGATCCGGCCGGATCAGCTCCAAGGATCGACCTTCCCGATCGCCACCGCGGTCGACTCCTCGGGGCGATCCTGGCCCCTGACACCGCTCCGGTATGACGAGTCGCGGGCCGAGCTGTCGTTCGTCTTCGACCAGTTGCTCCCGCCGGGGCGCTATCAGATCGTCAGCCCCCGTTCGGGCGGGCTGGTGGACCTCGCGGGCCTGGCTCCCGCGGTCCCCGGGCGGCCGGCCGGCGACCTCGGGGTCGTGGATGTCCCTCGCGAGGGCCTCGAGCCCGGGGACCTGGGGCCGATCCTCCCCGGTGTCGCGGCGAGCGGCCTCGGGTGGACGACGACGATCGAGGCCGGAGGGTCCGCCGCCGCTCGCTTCACCGTGATCGATCCCGGGGTCTACGTCTTCAAGGGCGTCGACGCGGGTCTCGCCGCTCGGCTCCGACCCGTGGACGCTCGGGGACAGCTCGGCGACGCCATCGACCTCTCGGCCAAGGACGGCCAGGCCGACGTCAAGCTCGCCGCCGGGTCCTATCAGGTCACCCTGGGCAACGCCGGGGTCGCGTCGGCCTCGGTCGCCCTGTCGATCGGCAAGAAGGAGAAAGCGTTCGAATCGCTCGTGGAAAGCGGCGTGGGCCAGGGCCCCGCCCTCGGCCTCCGGTTGATCGCGCCGGCCGCCACGCTGGGTTCGGCGAGCGATGGGGGCCTTGGCTCGAGCCCGGGTGGCGTCCAGGGGCTCTCGGCCAGCGGCGCGGTGGGACCGCGGATGAGCGACGCTAGCGGCGGGGGCTCGCCCTCGGACGCCGCCCGAAGCCTGGCGGGTCCCCCGTCGGGCATGACCGGCCTGTCCGCGACCATCGGCAATCAGGGGGGCTTCATCCTGGTCGGCACGCCGGTCGGGCGGGCTTCCGCCCAGTCGGATCACATCAGCGTCGTCGGCCCATCCGGGTCGGGCGGGTCGCTGGCCCTCGCCTCGATCGACGAGGGGCTGCCTGGAGGCGTGATCGCTCCCCCCGTCTCGCTCAAGGCCCGTCGCGGCGATCTCGCCGCGACCACGCCGATCGGTCCCGCCCGGTCAACGCCCGAGAGTGCCCAGGAGTCCGAGGCGCCGGTCAGCCTGGGAGATCGTTCCGAGGTGGCCTCGGCCGAGCGAGACCGCCAGGCGACCGAGGCCGACGATTGGTTCGGGAGGGGCCTGTCCTGGTCCCGGTCGCTCCTGGACCGCAACCCCGGATCGGCCGCCGATCCGATAGCGGTCGCGCAGGGCGAACTCCCCATCCTTCCCGCCTCGACGCCGGACCTTGGCCAGATGTCGAGCGAGGGTCCGTCCGAGACGGCGTCGTTGGCGTCGCCGATCGGGCTCGGCACCCTGGCCTTGATCGCATTCCGGTACCGCAAGTGGTTCCTGAAGAAGTCCGGTGATCCGACGCGGGCCAAGGCGACCAGCGGCCGGGCCCCGCTGGCCGGGCCGCATCGGGCCCGCCGACGGAGCCTCGTCCACTGATCGGGGGTCGTCGCCCGTGCGACGAGCGGCTCGTTCGTTCAAACGGCCCGGTACGCGTCACCATCGCCGGTCAACAACCAATGGGGATCGGCGCTGGTGACTTCGATGAATCGGAGGATGACCTGGGCCGGGATCGTGCAGCCCTCCTCGTAGTTGACCCAGGTCCGGAACGGGACGCCGATCTCCTGGGCCAAGAGGGGCCCGCCATGTTCGCCGAACATCTCTTCCCGGATCATCCGGACCCGAGAGGCTAGGTCCATCTTGATGGAAAGCCAGTCGGATGGGCGAGATCGCGTTTCCATGACAAATAAAGCCTTGTTCTTTCGAATCCGCGCATCGTTCTGATGCGCGGATCGCATTGTTTATGGTCCGGTAAGTCCGACCTCATCACTTCACTTCAAAAACGGAATGGACGGCTTCGAAGGGGCTCGATGCCAATCCAAGCAACATTAAACAACCTGTCATGGTTTCGTTAATCTTTTTCAAAATAGCCTCTCTTCATCTCGTTGTCCATCTTGGGACTGGTTGGTTTCGCAAGACGCGAAATAACCGCGACATTTCCGAAAAAGAATGTCGCGGTCCCGGTCCTCTTACGGTCACCCCTCCAGAGGGACCGGCAAGGTTGCCTCGGCCCGAGGTTTCCGACCCCCCAAACCTCGTCGGTCGTCATCGAATCCCCAGGATCGAGGCAACCGTGATCTCCAGCCAGAAAACCGTCGATCTACTCGCGGGACGAATCCAGCGGGCCTATCAACGTCGTCATCCCCGGTGGCAGCCCGCGGGTTTGACGCCTGGTGTCTGGAATGCGGCCGCCTCTCGGCTCCTGGATATCCTCAAGGTCGACCCCGCCGGCCCGATTGACCCCGAGCTGTTCGTGGCCATCCAACCGGGTCGCGACCCGCTCCGAGATCCTTGGGCCGAATTGACCCAGCAACAATCCTCGCGACGATATATCCGGGCCGTCCGCAAGATCGTCGCCCAGTTGCGTCGCGAGTTGCACGGCGAGGTTTGTCGGGCCGAACACCGCCTGGTGCGCGGCCTGGCCCTCGAACGAGTCTTGGCGACCGTCGGGCCCCAGATCTCGCCCCTGGCGCGATACATCCTGGCCCATCGCGCCGGACGCCCCGACCTTTCCGAATCCTATCGAGCGGCCGCCGAAGGGCAGCATCGGGCCTGTCCCCTCTACCGGCTCGCTTCTCGATCTTTCCTGCCCGCCGAAGCCTACCCGATCGCGTCCGTCGCGTCGGACATCGAGTTGGAAGAGTGGGATAGCCCCACTTTCAGCAAGAACTAGGCGGAAACGTCCCCGGACTTGCCGACAGTTTGCGATACTCCGCCGGTCTTACCTCGCCAGTCGATCGCGAACCGGGCCATCGGCTCGACCTCCGTATTGAGCGACAACACGATTTCCTCGTCGAAACCTCCAGCGAAAGGGAAGTGGATCATGCGCGCCCGCCAATTCCGCCCGAATTTCGACCGTCTCGGCCTCCGGATCACCCCGTCCGACCTCGTCCCGGCGACGTCCGTCGTCGCGATGGCTCCTGCGGTAGTCACCGGGACGGCCGCACCTGCCGGCAGCAGGATGCCTGGCGACGACATCGACGCTCGTGACTGTGTCATCTACACCCGGACCGGCGGCTCAGGCGTCGATCCGATCTGCTATTTGCTGCTCAATATGACCTACACCAATTGACAGCCCGGGCCCGCCTCCCGCGGCTCGGATTAGAGCCAAGCGACGGTCACGGCCTCGATCTCGCCACCTTCGACCAGGATTGAAACTTAACTCGTGCGTCTGTTCCGACTCGCGGGCTCCGCAAGGCCGAGGAGTTTCAAGCCTTCTCAAACTCACTATTACTTTAGTTGGGTTTTTTATCGTCTTTAGGGGGGTTGTAAACGCAAAAAAAGAAACACCAAGTCACGAACACGCCGCATTTTTCCAAGGCACGCTGACAAATCGCCACACGCTTCGCTACAATCCTGCGAGCGATGCGAAGATTTCGGCGCGGCCCGATCGATCCCCATCCCCTCGTGGCGAGGATGGACTGCGCGCGAGACCCCTCCCATCGCACCACCGGGAGGCGTGTCTATGACCATGAGCGGCGCGTCCACGAGTCAGCCGTCAAACCTGTTCGAACGCGCCCGCCAGGGCGATCAAGACGCCTGGCAGGTCCTGTTCGACGAATGCTATCCCAAGATCGTCCGCGTCATCCGGCGCCGCATCAGCCGACCGATGCGGAAGCTCTATGACTCCACCGACATCGCCAACGAGGTGATGCGGAGCCTGGCCGCCAAGTTCAACCGTTTCGATTTCTCCTCGATCCACGGGCTTCGCGCCTTCCTGATCCACGCCGCCGAACAGAAAGTGATCGACGAATACCGCCGGGTCGAAGCCCAGAAGCGCGACATCGGCCGCGACCGCCCGCTCGGCGAGGATGGCGACGCGGCCGGTTGGGAATTGGCCGACGGGTCGCCCACCGCGAGCCAAGTCGCCGTCGCCACCGAGCAAGAAGAGTTGCTCATGGGCGGCCAGAGCGAGGCGGGACGAACCGTCCTGAAACGTCGGATCGAAGGGTGGAGCAACCTGGAGATCGCCAGCGAGACCGGCTGGCATCCCCGCAAGATCCAGCGTTTCTTGGAGGAATTACGTGGGACCTGTCGCCTCTGACCGGGGGGAGGTCCCATGCGATCGATCTCCCCGGGCGCCTCTGGCGGCCGGCCCACGTCCGACGATCGTGCCATCCTCGACTTCGCGGCCCTCCGCCGAGAGGGCGAGCCCGACCTGGAACGGTACTGGTCGCGCCTGCGCGGGTCGAAGTCGGCATCGCTGCTGTCAGAGCTGATCAAGCTCGATCTCCAGGCCCGTTTCGCCCGGGGGGAGCGGCCCCGGGCGGCCGCCTATCTCGCGATGTTCCCCGAGTTTATCGCGGAGAAGGACCGCGTCGTCAGCATCGTCTACGAGGAATATTGCCTCCTCGAGGAGAGCGGAGAACGTCCCGATCCCGAGGAATTTTGCGTCGCTTACGCCCCCTGGCGTGACTCGTTGGAGTCGCAACTCGGCTATCACCGCGATTTAAGCCAGGTCGCCGGGTCGCCCTCGCCCACGACCCATTACCCCGCGATCGGCGACCAGTTCGCGAGCTACCAGTTGGAGTCGATCCTCGGCAAGGGGGGAGCCGCCCAGGTCTACCTGGCGACCGACAAGGGGCTCGGTGATCGCAAGGTGGCCCTCAAGCTTTCGGCGTCGTTCGGCCGCGAGCCGGCGATCCTGGCGAACCTCGATCACCGGAACATCGTGCCGATCCTGTCGGTCACCGACGCCGACGCGTCGGGCCTCCGGGGATTCTGCATGCCGTATCGGCCCGGGCCGACCCTGGAAGCCCTGATCCGCCGGATGGGCCGGGTCGTCCCGCCGAGGAAAGCCCGACGGCTCTGGGAGGCCCTCAACCCGACCGAGGACGTCGACCCGGCCCGGCCGAAACCCGACCGATCGGGGTGGTCCGGCTTCCCCGTCGAGGGGACTTACACCGAGGCCGTCGCGTGGATCGGCCTGGCCCTGGCCAACGCCGTCTCGTACCTCCACGACCACGGCGTCCTCCACCGCGACATCAAGCCGGCGAACGTGTTGTTGGCCCATCAGGAAGGGCCGCAGTTGCTCGACTTCAACCTGGCCCACGCCCCCAACGACGCCGAGCAGGCCCATGCGGCGTTGCGGGGCGGGACCGTCCCGTACATGGCCCCCGAGCAACTTTTGGCCTTCCTCGACCCCCGGGAGTGGGACCACGTCGGGCCGTCGGCGGACATCTATGCCCTGGGCCTGGTCCTCCGGGAGTTGGCGACCGGCCAGGAGCCCGACCTCCCCAACCCCGACCTCCCGTTGCCCCGGGCGATCCGGGGGCTCCACGATCGACGGGCCGCCGGGCCGATCGCGTCGGTCCGACAGGTCAACCCAAGCGTCGCGCCGGCGTTGGCGTCGATCATCGAGAAGTGCCTGGAATTCGACCCGGCCGACCGCTACGAGTCGGCCGAGGATCTGGCCGAAGACCTCCGCCGCTTCCTCGACCACCGCCCGCTCGAGCGGGCTCGCAACCCTTCGCTCGTCGAGCGGGTCGCGAACTGGGCCTATCGGAACCGGCAAGCGGCCCCGTTGCTCCTGCTCGCCCTCCTGGCGGTCCCCCTGCGTTCCGCGAGATGGAACTGGCCCGCCCCGACGCCCCCCCCCAACGTCGCCGCGCGGTCGGTGCCGATCACCGATCTGGAAGAGTTCCGGCGAGCGGTCGAGGACCTGAGCGGGACGAACCCCGCGATTTGGGCCCGGGCGAAGGGCGTCTTCGAACGTCTGCAAGAGACCCATCCCCGATCCGCCTGGCCCCCCCTGTGCTTGGGATTGAGCTTCGAGAAGCTCGGCGATCTGCCGAACGCGAACAAGGCCATCGATCGGGCCCAAACCTTCGGCGAATTCAAGGATGCCGTCAGCTGGGGCCTGAAACGGTGGCCCCAGTCGGCGACCCTCTGGTCGACCCGGGCCATGTCCCTCTTCAAATCCAACCGATCGGAAGAGGCCAGGACGGCGGCCTCGAAGGCCGTGAAGTACGACCCGGATCGGGCGGGAAGCCTGATCTTGCTGGGGTTTATCGAGCGAAATTTGAAGGACGAACCGGCGGCCATTCGGGACCTGACCCGGGGTATCAAGTTCGGGGAGGGATCGGATTATGATCCCGCCATGATCTTCAATTGCCGGGATGCTCTCATCCCCATGCAAATCCGATGGGTCCAGGAGGAGCTTTCCCGGGCGAAGTCGGCGGAAGATTGGCAAGCCATCGGAACGACCCTCGATGTGATCGATGACCATATCGCGTCGATGCAACGGTTCCGTCGCGAAAAGCCCCAGGTCCCAGCGGCGGAATGCAGCCCGTTCACGCTCGAGTTCTACCGGGGCGTCAACCGCATGGAACGCGCCTCGCTCGCCAAGGCCCGTGGCGACATCCCCGAAGCTCGCCGGCTGCTTGCCGAGTCGAAGTACCTCCTGGATGGGGCCAAGTTGAAGATCCCGACCAACGACTCGGCGAAGGCGATCGGCTATCAGGACCAACTGGACGACAAGTTCCGGGAACTGGACCGGCGGCTGGCGACCCTCACCGATCCTTGAGGAGCCATCCCGGATCATCAGGCCGCCGACATTTCGGCGGACTCGCCCCGACGACCGCCGCCCGATCGTCCCGACCTGGGCGGAGCTTGGAACCGGCCCTTGCCTCTGATAGCTTGGGACCCTGGCAAGGGCGACCGATGGGCGGCCGATGATGCGGGGGTGGGACCGGCAATGGCGACGGCTTATGATCGCGATCGGCTGATCGGCCTGCTCCGGCGTGACGCCTTGAGGACCGGGACGTTCACCCTGGCCAGCGGCCGGACCTCGCACTACTACGTGGACGGCCGGACGGTCACGCTCTCGGCCGGCGGGGCCGCCGAGGTCGGAGCCGGGGTCCTCGATCACCTGGTCGACCTCCCGGGCGTGGCGGCCGTCGGCGGCCTGACGATGGGGGCCGACCCGATCGTGGGGGCCGCCCTCGCGGTGGCCGGGGCCGGGGCCAGGCCGGACCTGCTCGGATTCTTGGTCCGCAAGGAGGCCAAGGGCCACGGGACGGGCCAGCTCGTCGAAGGCCCGATCGGCCCCGGCATGGCCGTCGCGATCGTCGAGGACGTCACCACCACCGGCGGCTCGGCGCTCCAGGCGGTGGCGGCCGTCGAGGCCATCGGCTGCCGGGTGGTCCGGATCATCACCGTCCTCGATCGCCTGGAAGGGGCCGCCGCCGCCTTCGAGGCCCGGGGGCTCGACTTCCGGTCCCTCGTCACGATCCGGGACCTCGGGGTCGAGCCGCTCCCTCCCGCTTGAAGGACGACCGAGGGTGGAAGGGAGCCTGCATCGCCAGCTCAAGGAGCGTTACGGGCCCGAGGCCGGCGGCCGGGCCGAGGTCGTCGTGGGCGGGTTCCGGGTCGACGCCATCGCGGCGGATGGGCGGTTGATCGAGGTCCAGGCCGGCCCGCTCTCGCGGCTCAAGGGGAAGCTGGGACGCCTCCTCCCCGACCGCGAGATTGGCGTGGTGAAGCCGATCGTCGTCACCCGCCGGGTGGTCCGCCGCGACCGCCGGACCGGCGTCGATCTGGGGGCGAGGCGGAGCCCGAAGCGGGGTGCGCTGCTCGACGTCTTCGAGGAACTGGTCGGCCTGACCCGGATCTTCCCCCACGCGAACCTCGCCGTCGACCTCCTGGGCGTCGACGTGGATGAGATCCGGGTCGCCCGCCGGCGGAAGCCCGGATACGAGGTCATCGATCGGGTCTTGCGCGAGGTGGTCGAGACGGTCCGGCTCCGCGAGGCCGACGACCTCTGGTCGCTCCTGCCCGACGACCTGCCGGCCCGGTTCACGACGGGCGAGCTGGCCGAACGACTCGCCCGGCCGGTCGCCTTCGCCCGGCAGGTCGCCTACTGCTTGCTCCATTGCGGTTCGGCCGACGTGGTCGCCAAGGACGGCCGCCGCCGGCTGTTCGCCCGGAAGGGGATCTCGGCCCGGCTCAGCGCAACGACCTTGCCGACGGGTCGAGGCCGATGATCCGACTTTTCGGCTTGCTCCGGTCGACCAGGACCGGGCCAAGGTCGTTGGTGTCGGCCGAGTTGTGGTTGCCGAGCGCGTCCTTGACGTCGACCCGGACGTGGATCTTGGGCGGGCAGTTGCCGGGCACGGTCCAGACGAACTGGCCGGTGTTGTCGATCGGCGACGGGGTGATCAACTGCCAGGGGGTGGCGGGATCGGCGCCCTCCGGGCGGATCGAGATCAAAACCGGGTGGGCCGCCGGGTGGGGGTCGCTGGCGTGCCAGGTGATGACGAGCCGGCTCCCGGCCATCTTGGGCGGGTCGATCTTGACCAGGGGCCCGGTGCCGTCGACCTCGACGATCGTGGTCGGGGCCTCGCCGGGGACGGGCGGCCGGTCCCCCTGGTTGGCGGCCGACTTGGCGACGAGCTTGAGGCCGTAGGTCCCTTCGCCGCCGAGGTCGACCGGGAACGGCGAGTTCCGGTCGGGGTCCTCGCCCTTGGGGAACCAGGTCCGGCCGCCATCGTTGGTCACCCAGAGTTCGACGGCGGCGGGCCCGTTCGGGCCGGCGTCCTCGACCGCGTACTGGAGGGCGAACTGGGCCTTCCCGACCACGATCGGCGGGCTGGCCGACTCGGGCGCCTGCCCGCGGGCCGGCGGCTCGCCGCCGGGATCGGCCGGGCGGAACGGGTTGTGGTCGCCGGTCGAGGGGGCCGGCGCCGGGCGGTCGCCGATCATCGGCGGCATCGGCGGCGGGCCCGACCGGGACCCCGCCGGCGCCCGATCGGCCCCGTTCGACGGGAACGTGCCCAGCGGGGGCGGGACGTTCGGGTCCGACACCTCGGCGGGCCCGGCGGAGTCCTCGCTCGGGGCGGCGCCATCGGGTAGCGACAGGGCGACGGCCTTGGTGTTGCCGGCCTCGTCCGACACCGAGCCGCGAACCCGGATCGCCTCGGCGGTGCCCGCGTCCCAGGTTTCCCCGCCCTTCCGAGCCCGCTTGCGGATCGGGACCTGCGCCCAGTCGCGGGCCCCTTCGGCCTGGTATTCCAGGACCAGCGTGCCCAGGTCGAGGTGCTCGTCGGCCAGGGTCCAGCCGACCGACGCCACGTTCCCGCGCCTCGGGCGGGCTTCCAGGATCATGGTCGGGGGTTTGGTGTCGATGATGACCTTCATGTTCGGCTCGACGTCGATGTCGTCGGCCGGGTACAGCCGCCCCTGGGTGTCCACGGTCCGGACGGCGAACCAGTATTCGCCGTCGCTCCGGGCGGTGAAGTTGAAGAACGGCTTCTCGGGCGAGGTCGTGTCCACCTTGTCCCAGCGGTTCCCGCCGTCGGACGAGACCCAGAGCTGGACCTGTCGATAGCGGGGGATGTCGGCCGCGGGGATGTTGAACGGGACCCGGAACGACCGGCGGTTGTGGGGGACGACCTGGACCCTCCGCGACGGCGCGGGGGCGGCGGGCGCGAGGGCTCCCAGGGCCAGGGCCAGGCCCAGCCCGATGGATGCCAGTTGTGTCAGCCCCCGCCCCCTCGTCACGTTTCGGTCCCTCGCTCGCCGGCCGGTTCGGTCCCGGGGCCGCGCCCCGTCGGGGTCACTTCAGGCGGATCGGCAGCCCGGCCACGGACAGATGGACGGCGTCGGCCAACCGCGCCAAGGTCTGATTCGCCAGGCCTTGGAGGTCGGCGAACCGCCGGGCCAGGGCGTTATCCGGGATCACCCCGGAGCCGACTTCGTTGGACACCCAGATCAACCGGCCCGCCCCTCGCGGGCCACTGCCCACCCGCTCGACAATGTCGAGGATCGCCGGATCATCCAGGGCGGGCCCCCCGCCGAGGCCGAGCATCAGGTTGGTCAGCCAGAGGCTCACGCAGTCGATCACCACCGTGCCGCCTTCCTGGGCCAGGGTCGGCAAGGCCCCTTCGAGGTCGATGGGGATTTCGACGGTCGCCCAATCTCCCGGGCGGCTCGACCGGTGCCGCTCGATCCGCGCGGCCATCTCGGCGTCGAGCGGGTCGCGGGTGGCGGTGGCCAGATAGGTCACGGGCCCCCGGCCCGAGGCGAGCCGTTCGGCCAGCCGGGTCTTGCCCGACCTCGCGCCTCCCAGGATCAAGACCATCTCGCCCATCGAAAGCTCGCCCCCTGTTCTCGGCCCCGGCGCGGGCGCATCACGGCCCCCTGTCCGGGCTTATCGGACCTCTCCGGAGTGCGGCTTGAACCGAATCATCCGGCCATTCAGATTGTAGGGGAGGTGAGGCTTCGTCAGCGACCGGACGGGGCGAGCGTCAGGAGGACTATCAGCTCGCCCAGTTCGATCAATGCCCCCAGGGTATCGCCGGTCACCCCGCCCAGTTTCCGGGAGGCCAGGCGGGTCAGGGCCAAAGCCGTCCCGAGGGCCAGCACGGCCGCGATCAGGCCAGGTCGGCCCGCCACGCCCAGGCCGACGGCCACGGCGACGACCGCCGCCCCCAGGGCATCGCGCGGGCGGGTCGCGTCGACCACGATCCGGCCGGTCCCGTCGGGCCGGGCGTAGGGGGCGAGCCCCGCCGACACCAGGACCAGGCTCCGGCCGATCGTCGCCGCCCCGAGGATCGCGAGCGATCGGGCCGGGCCGGCGAGGGCCCCGAGGGCGGCGAACTTGCCCAGGAGGACCAGGACCAGCGCGGCCACGCCGAAGCTGCCGACCCGGGGGTCGCGCATCACGGCCAGGCGGCGGTCGGCGTCGCCCCAGAGGAAGAGGCCGTCGGCGGTGTCGGCCAGGCCGTCCAGGTGCAGGCCGCCGCTCAGGGCCGAGCCGGCCGCGACCAGCAGGAAGGCCGCGACCCCGGGGAAAGCCCCGGCCCGTCGGAGCCCTTCGCTCAGGCCGGCCAGGGCCAGGCCGATCAAGGCGCCGACGATCGGATAAGCCAGCCGGGCGTCGGCCAGGCTCGCGGGCGCGAACTCATCATCCCGGAGCGGGACGGGCACGACCGTCAGGAAGGCCAAGGCCAGGCGGAGCGCCCGGAGGCCCCGTCTCACCGAGGTTGGGCCGCGCGGAAGTCGCGGACGATGGCCGCGAACTGGCCGGCGAGGTCGCGTATCCGGTCGAAATCGCCCGAGGCGACCGCCTTCGGCTCGACCAGCGACCCGCCCACGCCCAGGCAACACGCCCCCGCCCGGAGGAAGGCCCCGGCCGTCGCGAGGTCCACGCCCCCCGTCGGCATCATCCGGACCTGCGGCAACGGCCCGCGCAGGGCCTTGATATAGGAAGGGCCGCCGAGGTCGGACGGGAAGATCTTCACCACGTCGGCCCCCGCCTCCCATGCGGCGATGACCTCGGTCGGGGTGAAGGCGCCGGGCATGATGACCTTGTCGTACCGCCGGCAGAGCCGGATCACGTCGAGGTTGACCGCCGGCCCGACGATGTACTCCGCCCCCGCCAGCAAGGCCGCGCGGGCGGTCTCGGGGTCGAGGACCGTCCCGGCGCCCAGGACGATGGCGTCGCCCAGGTCCTTGCGGACCTGGCGGATCACGTCGAGCGCGTCCGGGACCGTGAACGTGATCTCGGCCGCCGTCACCCCCCCCTCGGCCAGCGCCCGGACGACCCGGGACAGTTGATCGGGCGACTCGGACCGGACCACCGCCACGATCCCGCCGTCGAGGATGCGCTTCAAGGTCGTCTCGCGGCTCACGGCGGTCGGCTCCTCTCGAAGGGGCGGGGGTTGATCCGTCAAGCGACGTTGGCCGGGCGATCGGCGGCGACGAGGGCCAGGAGGTCGCCCTCGATGGTCGCGGTGATGGCATCCAGGGGCAGGTGGTTGATGCTCCGGGTCGAGAACGGGTGTTGCAGGTCGTCGGCGATCTGGTCGAGGGCCAGGATCGGATAGGCGATCAGCATCGTGAACGGCGCGGTCAGCCAGCCGACCCGGGGCATCAGGGCGAACGGGAGCGTCAGGAAGAAGAGGACCATGAACCGGCGGATCAGGACGACGTAGGCCGTCGCCAGCGGGGTCTTGAGGATGCGCTCGCACCCGCCGATGTGATCGATCAGCAAGGCCCGCTGCTCCTCGGCCTGGAGGTAGGCGAAGCGGTCGAAAGCGTCGTTGTCGCGGGCCTCGCGGAGGAGGTTCGCCAGCGTCAGGGCCACGGCGGTCGGCCCGTGCTGGGCGGCGGCGATCCGGTCGGCCTGCTCGGTCCCGACCAGCGCCGCCAGGTCCTCCTTCGAGGGGATCTCGCCCCGGAGGTTCCGGCGGGCGACGTGGCCGAACGCCGCGACCCAGCCGACGAATTCGAGCCGCCACTGGTGATCGGTCGGGCCGTTGGCCAGGGCCACGACCGCCAGGTTTCGCGACTGGTTGGTGATCCCGCCCCAGAGCTTGCGGGCCTCCCACCAGCGGTCATGCCCGGCGTTGGTCCGGAGCACGAGCAGGACGCTCAGGGCCCCGCCGGCGACCTCGTAGGGGGCCTCGGCGATCCCGAATTCGAGCCACTTCGGCGTCAACTCATTCAAGGCGTAGATGGCGGTCGCGTAGGCCGTGAAGCCGATGACCAGCCGCGAGACTTTGTGTCGGCCGGTGTCGTACCAGTCGAAGACGTGATCCCAGAATCCCGGCCGGCTCGTCAACTTCATGGCTTGGAGGCCCCTGGTGCCGGGGGTTGGCGCGGGTCATCGCGGAGGACGCGGCAACTCCGCGCCTTGACGATCATGAGGACTTCGGACCCGCCGATCAAGCCCAGCGCGGCCACCGCGCCCGAGACGACGCCGACGACCCAGCATACGCCGACGGTCCGGACCACGACCTCGGCCTCGTGGCCGTGCCGGACGACCCGCTCGACCGTCCCGGGGATCACGTTCCGGGCGCTGAGGGCACCGATCGGCCCCCGGGCCAGGACCACGTCGTCGGCCATCACCTGGAGCCCGACCCGCGTCCCGACCGGGTCGTCCAGGGGGGCGACGACCAGCGACGGCCCGTCCACGACCCGGACCGTCGACGCCCGGCCGGCGCCGTCGTGCCCCTCGACCACCGCCGGGAACAGGTTGCGGACGGTGGTCCAGCGGACCGACCCGCTCGCCGCCAGGACGTCGAGCGGCGGCCCTTCGGCCACGATCCGGCCCCCTTCGAGCCGGAACAGCTTCGTCCCCAGCGCGATCGCCTCGTCGGAGGCGTGGGTCACGTACAAGACCGGGATCGACTCGGCCTCCGCGACGGCCTTGATCCGGTCGAGCAGGGCATGCCGGGCGTCCAGGTCCAGGGCGGAAACGGGCTCGTCGCAGAGCAGGAGCCGGGGCCTCGGCGCCAGGGCCCGGGCCAGCCCCACCCGCTGCCGCTCGCCGCCGGAAAGCGCCGCCGGCCGCCGATCGAGGAGGTGGCCGATCCCGCAGAGGGCCGCCACCTCGGCCAGACGGGCATCGGCCGCCCCTTTCGGCCAGCGTTGGAGCCCGAACCGGACGTTCCGGCCGGCGTCCAGGTGGGGAAAGAGCAGATCCTCCTGATAGATCATGCCGATCCGGCGGGACCGGAGCGGCGGGCCGGGGTCCTTCGGGCCGTCGAACAAGGGCGAGCCGTCGAGCCGGATCGACCCGGAGTCGGGCCGCTCCAGCCCGGCGATCATCCGGAGCAAGGTCGTCTTGCCCGAGCCGGACGGGCCGAACAGGATGCCGCGCCCGGCTCCCAGGCGGAACCGGACGTCGAGCGACAGCCCGGGATGGACCCGGCGACGGATGGCGACTTCGAGGCCGGGACCGCTCACGCTCACGATCGCCGCCCGGTCGCCGGGAGCGTCCGCTGGGCCAGGGTGACGGCCGCGATCGAGGCGAGGGCGACCAGGATCGAGTACCGGACGGCCCGGCCCGGGTCCTCGGCGAGGACCGCGTCGTAGATCGCCAGCGAGGCCGTCTGGGTCAGGCCCGGGATGTCGCCGGCTAGCATCAGGGTCGCGCCGAAGTCGCCCAACGCCCGGGCGAACGCCAGGGCCGCGCCGGCGGCGACCCCTCGCCAGGCCAGGGGGAGCGTGACCCGGAAGAAGACCGACCCCTCGCCCCGGCCCAGGAGCCGGGCCGCGTCCTCCAGGGCCGGGTCCACCCCCTCGAAGGCCGACCGGGCCGTGAGGAAGAACAGCGGGAAGGCGGAAACCGCCGCCGCGATCACCGCCCCCGACCAGTGGAAGACGACCGAAACCCCCAGGGTCGCCCGCAGCCACCCCCCGACCGGCCCCCGCCGCCCGAGCATCAAGAGCAAGCCATATCCCAGGACCGTCGGGGGCAAGACCAGGGGCAGGGCCAGCAGGCCCGCGACCAGGCCCCGGCCCGCGAACCGGACCCGGGCGAGCAGGAGCGCCGAGGGCAGGCCGAGGGCGACGATCGCCGCCGTCGCCAGGGTCGCCACCCGGATCGAGAGCCAGAACGGGCCGAGGTCGCCGCCCCCCATCAGGGGACCTCGCCGAAGCCCAGCTTCCGCAAGATCCCCCGGCCCGACTCGCCCACCAGGAAGTCGGCGAAGGCCGCCGCGTCGTCGGGCCGCTCCGACCGGGCCACCAGCCCGAGGCACTGGATGATCGGGTCGTACCCCTCGACCGGGATCGAAACCACCCGGACGCCCGGGACCTCGGCCAACGACCGGCCCACGAAGCCCACCTCGGCGTTGGCCGACTGGACGAACTGCAAGGCCACCCGGACCGACTCCGCCGGCACCAGCTTCGGCTTCAGGGCGTCCCAGAGCCCGGCGCGCTCCAGCGCCTGCTTGGCGGCCATCCCATAAGGGGCCGTCTCCGGGTTCGCGATCGCGATCCACTTGATGCCCGGCCCCTTCAGGTCGTCGAGGGTCCTGATCTTGGGGTTGATGATCTCGTTGGCGACCAGGACCAGCGACCCCCGGGCATACGGCCGGACCGACCCCGCCTTGACCGATCCATCCTCGACCAGCCGCTCGACGAACCGGCGGTTGGCCGACAAAAAGACGTCGAACGGCGCCCCCTGGCGGATCTGCTCGGCGAGCTGCCCGGACGACCCGAAGGTGACGTCGACCTCGACGTCGTCGCCGGACTTCCGCTCCAGGCGAAAGGCGGCGATCAAGACCGGCATCGCCTGCTGGAGGTCGGCCGCGGCGGCCACCCGGAGCCGGGGCGGCCCCGTTGGCTGTCCCCCGCACCCGACGCCGAAGGACCCCGCGAGGAGGATAATTATGGGAATTTTTCTCATGTTGAATCAATGCCGATGGCACGATCGGGTCGCCTCGAACACCAGGCGGATTGTCCGGGGTGGTCCGATCGGGTAAGACGGTGGGACGAAAACTCGGCCAAAGGACCTGGAAAGGCGCGACGGGATGAAGATTGATCAGTTCTTGAAGCACCACGGGATCGCCGGCAATCCGTTCAGCGAGGAGGACGCCCAGACCGACACGGTCTTCAAGCGGAGCTGCCTGGAAACGATCCACCATCCCGCCTGGGACAAGTTCTTCGGGAACCCGGCCGACCCCTCGACGGCCCTGGTCTTCGGCGAGAAGGGGAGCGGCAAGACCGCCCTGCGGCTCCAGGTGACCTCGGAGCTGGAATCGTACAACAGGAGCCATCCCGACGCACGGGTTTTCGTGATCTCCTACGACGACTTCAACCCGTTCCTCGACCACTTCCGCGACGCCGTCCGGTCGCGCGACCCCGGCGAGGCGCTGGCGAAGTGGCGGCTCCAGGACCACATGGACGCCATCCTCGCCCTGGGCGTGACCCGACTGATCGACGAGCTGGGCGCCGACAAGGTCGACCTGACGGCCCTGACCCTCGACCAGCGCCGCGACCTCCTGCTCCTGGCGGCCCTGTACGACCAGTCGACCCGCGAGCCGATCGAGAAGCGCTGGAGCCGGCTCCGTCGGCGGTCGGGGTTCCGGCCGCTCTGGAGCCGTCGCGACCTCCAGATCGGCTTCGGGACCACCCTGGCGGTCCTGATCCTGATCGCGGCGTTCGACTGGGCCCGGAAGCTGCCGGTCCTCCCCTGGCTGGTCGTCCCGGTCCTGCTCGGCTGGCTCTACTGGGGCTGGCGCCTGGGCCGCGCCGAGTGGCACGCCCGGTCGATCCGCAACGCCGTCCGCGTCTTGAGCCGCGACCCGGCCGCGCTCCGTTGGGAACTCCTCTGGTTCCAGCCCAGCGAACTCGGCGGCCAGCCGTTGCCCTCGACCGTCCGCGGCGGCGGCGAGGAACGCTATGAATTGCTCCGGAAGTTCCAGGGGGTTTTGGGGTCGCTCGGCTATCACGGGATTCTGGTCCTGGTCGACCGCGTCGACGAGCCCCAGTTGATCGAGGGCGACCCCCGCAAGATGCGGGCCCTGATGTGGCCGCTGCTCGACCACAAGTTCCTGCGCCACCCCGGGATCGGGTTCAAGCTCCTGCTCCCGATCGAGCTGGCTTATTATCTCGAGAAGGAAGACAAGGACTTCTACGACCGGGCCCGGCCCGACAAGCTCAACCTGATCAAGCCGCTCCGCTGGACCGGGCCGTCGCTTTACGACCTGGCCGGCGACCGCCTTCGCGCCTGCGCCACCGAGACGCCGGCCGACGACCAGTCCGGTCCGAGGCTCCGTCAGCTCGTCGACGAGGCCGTGTCCGACGACGCGCTCAAGGACGCGCTGGGCAATCTCCGGACGCCTCGCCAGTTGTTCAAATTCCTCCACCGCCTCTTCGAAGAGCATTGCCACCGCCACACCGAGGACGCCCCCCGCTGGACCATCGACGGCGACACGTTCCGGACCACCTACTCCGCCCACGTCCGCGACCTCGACGCCTTCGATCGCGGTTACGGCCACGGTTGACCCGGGACCATGCCCGCATCCCACCCGGCCCGTCGCCGCTACCTCAAGCTGTTCAAGCCGTTCGACGTGCTCACGCAGTTCACCGACGGCGGCGGCCGGGCCACGCTCAAGGACTTCGTCGACGTCCCGGGGGTTTACCCCGCCGGCCGGCTCGACCGCGACAGCGAAGGGCTGCTTTTGCTCACCGACGACGGCCCGCTCGCCCATCGCCTGACCGACCCCCGCCACGACCACGCCAAGACGTATCTCGCCCAGGTCGAGCGCCTGCCCGCCCCCGAGGCCCTCGACGCCCTCCGGCGCGGGGTCGTCCTGGCCGACGGGCCCACCCGCCCGGCCGGGGTCGACCTACTCGACGCCGACCCCGACCTCCCCGACCGGCCGGTCCCGATCCGGTTCCGCAAGAACGTCCCGACCGCCTGGCTCCGCCTGGTCCTCCGCGAAGGGAGGAACCGCCAGGTCCGCCGGATGACCGCCGCCGTCGGCCACCCGACCCTCCGCCTGGTCCGGGTCGCCATCGGCCCGGTCCTCCTCGGCGACCTCCAGCCCGGCCAATGGCGCGACCTGACCCCCGAGGAACGCCGGGCCCTCGGGCTCCGGGGTGGGAGCTGAGGGAGCCGGCAACGCCCCCGGGAATAACGAACCCAACCAGGGCCGGCGAGTCGCGGCATCCCATAAAAGGAGAGGTCCCGAGCCGGTGTCCCGACCGGGCCCGGGGACGGACGAAGCCAACGGCCGCCCAGGCCGGCGGCTCACGAGTGGTGGAAGGGCCGCTCCGCCGATAGATTAGGAGGTCGGGCCTCACTGGGCAAAAGGGCTTTCCGCGCCGATGACGAACCAACTCCCCCATCCCTACCTGATGACCCTCGGCTTCGACCCGGCGACGTTCGAGCGGCTCGACCGGCTCCGGGGCCGCTACTTCCCGGCCGATCGAAACCAGGTCCCGGCGCATCTGTCCCTGTTCCACCAACTGCCCGGCGACGACGGCGACGTGATCGACCGGGCCCTCCGCGACGCGACCCGGGCGCGCGGCCCGATCCCGCTGGCGTTCCCCTCCGTCAAGCGGATGGCCCGGGGGGTGATGGCCGTCGTCGAGGCCCCGGGGCTGGCCCCGCTCCGGTCCAGGCTCGCCCAGGCCTTCGCCCACCGATTGACCCCCCAGGATCGTCAGCCGTTCCGGCCGCACGTCACCTTGATGAACAAGGCCGAGCGCGGCGAAGTCGACCTCGCCTTCGAAGCATTGCAGGCGTCCTGGTCCCCCTGGGACGGGGCCGGCGACCGGATCATCCTCTGGCGATACCTCGGAGGCCCCTGGGAGGAAGTCCAGGATTACGCGCTGACCCACCACCCCGAACCGGCGACCCCGCCGCGACCCGAGGGCTGACCCGATGGCCGTCCACCCGACCACCCAGACCGGCATGACCCTGGAACAATTCCTCGCCTGGCCGAGGATCGACGAGAAGCCGTACCTCGAATACATCGATGGCCAGGTCGAGGAAAAAGTGTCGCCACAACTCAGGCATAATCTATTCACCGCGCGGCTGGTGGATGCTCTCAACCGATTCGCCGAGCCCGGTCGGCTTGGCTTCGCCTTTCCCGAGCAGCGTTGCAATTTCGCCGGCCGCTCGATCGTGCCCGATATCGTGTTCCTCCTCGATGGACACATCATTTGCGATGAAAATGGTGACTTGATCGATGAACTTCCGATCCCGCCCGACATCCACGTCGAGATCCGCTCGCCCGACCAATCCACCGTCAAGACGGTCGCCAAGCTGGAACACTCGATGAGGCAGGGGTGCCAACTCGGGTGGTACTTCGACCCGTATCGAAGGACGATCGACGTGTATCGACCAGGCCGGCCGCCCGAGCGACTGGCCGCCGACGGCTTCCTCGACGGGTCGCCGGTCCTCCCGGGGTTCCGGCTGCCCGTGGCGGACATCTTTGGCTGGATTCAATATCGGAAGCCGGTCGACCCGAATCCGCCACTCCCCGAGGGCTGACCCGATGGCCGTTTACCCGACCACCCAGACCGGCATGACCCTGGAACAGTTCCTCGCCTGGCCGAGGATCGACGAGAAGCCGTACCTCGAATACATCGATGGCCAGGTCGAGGAAAAAGTGTCGCCCCAAACTCTTCACGGGATGATGGAGTTGGGTATCGCCGACCTGCTCAACTCGGCAGCCCGGCCCACGAGGCGAGGGGTGGCGATCCCGGAGCTTCGCTGCACCTTCGCGGGTCGCTCGATCATTCCCGATGTCGTTTTCCTCTCTCACGATCAAATTCAAGTGAACGATCGTCGGAAGTT
>JAABUQ010004086.1_pt1 | contig 25516 bp, 19 predicted proteins | sample 5560001 | NCBI WGS metagenome assembly JAABUQ01 (sample SAMN10711888, study PRJNA513371) | rock metagenome | isolation source: Antarctica rocks | place: Antarctica: Victoria Land, Finger Mt nord | collected 2015-12-18
CACCAACCAACACGTTCCCCTCCCCCTCTACGCCCAAAACCTCCGCTCCATCCTCCTCCACCCCTCCCTCCACTCCCACCTCCATTCTCCCCCCTCTTCATACTCCTCCTCCCACAAACCCCCAAAACTCATCCTCTGCACCCCCGCCCCCCTCGACGAATACCAGCAAGAAGACCTCAACCCCGAAATCCAGCGCACCGCCTCCACCACAAAACGTTACGCAACTGCGTGTCTGGAAGTAGGGCGGGCGATGCCCGGGGTGGCGTGTTTGGATCTGTGGGGGGTGATGATGCGGAAGGCGGGGTGGGAGGGGAAGGAAGGGGAGGAGCTGATTGGGAGTAAGAAGAGGGAGAGGAGTGAGGTGCTGGGGGAGTTGTTGAGGGATGGTGTGTATGTCCTTTTTGGTGTGTTTGGGGAGGGGTGGATGGGGGGGCGAGTCGAAAGGGGGGTTGATGGTGGTGTGGAAGATTGCTGACGGTAGCCCCGTGAGCAGGACTGCATTTCAATCCGGCGGCATACAAGATTCTTTTTGAAGCTACGATGGACCTTATCAAGGAGAAGTGGCCAGAGGAATATCCCGACAACGTGGCCTATGTGCACCCAAGGTGGATGTTCGCACCGAGATGAGATCACGGTTTCCATGCGCGAGAGAGCACAGCATATGTGAAAGGAGCTTGATGGATTCACCAGAGGGTTGCTTAGCCCATCACCAAGCTACATCCGCTATTTTCTGGAAAAGCCGCCGCTCCTGCGCTGGCAGAAGCGGCCCTGTCTAGCTCATACACTGTGTAGAGGAAAGATTCCAGGTCCCTGCGCAACGTACACCGTCTACGGGGCACCGAACAATTCAGCGCTAGAAATCAACGCCTCGCTAATAGCACAACATCATTATCGTAGTAGGAAAACCCAGAACCGTCCATCATATAGACCCGTTGCGGTCGGCTATCGGATTGATATCGTCTTCCTTGGGTGTATCCACAATCATAGTTCCCTCTACGCCGTCACCTTTAGCCTCCTCTTCCACATGCGCGGCCGTCTTGAATACACTCTGATGCGTGGTAGGACTGCTGACCACTCCTTTATCCGTGGAGTGCGACGAATTCTTCTGTCGACTAAAGTATTCGCTGAGGCTGACTTTCTTGATCGGACTGGGCGCGACAGCGCCGGGAATCGAGCTTGAGAAGAGAGGAGGGTAGCTGCTGGGTGTATGGGAGAACGGAGAGCGTCCCACAGTAGGGGTAGTATCGGTAGTCATGGATGGGGCTGATGCGGGATCGTGAGGCAGTTGAGGAATTGAGGGCAGCTGAACACGGAGATTCGTTGAGCGGAAGCCATTCACAGGATTATCTCGATCGAGAGCAGTCGCTGCGGCGTGTAAAACTGCTGGCGGCGGAGGAGGTTTTATTGTGGGACTTTGCATGGGACTGGGACTGCCTTCCGCCCTGTCTGGAGGACGATGTTTGACAGACGTGTGACTGAAGGGCAACTCTCCGTTTGTCAAGCCTTCTGCGAAAGGACCTTCCCGCATCTCCGTATCTACAGACGGGGGCGTCGGTGTGTTGCTGGTAATCGCTTCAGGCGCCTTGTGCTCGAATGCGCCTAATCCAGCGGTGTCTGCAACGAGATCGTTTTCTAGGGGCTCACTGGCACCCTTGAACGATGATCTTCGCTTTTCATCCATCCTTTGGCGGTCTTGTTCGCAACGCATAAGCAGACGTTTTCCGAGGGATATGTATGGCTTTCGCTTCTGAGTCTGGTGTGACCATAGTGTTGCATCGTCCGCCAAATCGTTGGTGTCAGTTTGCACAGAAACACTTACATAATCCCGACGAATAGTTGGGGAATTCATCCTAGAAGTGTTTGGTTGGGGGCCTTTAGTAAGTCCACCAATATCGGCTTTCGACCTTTTCACGGGTGAGCCGGATCTTTTCCCAGACGAACTGGCATCGGAGTAACGAGGTCTAGCAGAGAAGCCGGGGGTGTTGGGCAGAGAAGCGAAGTTCATGCCGTGTCCGAGTTGCTTCTGTTTTGTATTGTCAACGAATTGTTGCATTGCTTCCTTAGGAGAGAGCCTTACTGAGCTGGCTGCGATCGGTGTATTGATGGCAGACCCGCCGCTGTTCCGTTTCTTCTTCCTCTGGACAGGCTGGTGCTTCTCCTGCTCCAGCTGCTCGAAGTTCTTCTCCAGCGCAGCGATCTTCCTCTTCTCCCGATCAGAGAGTTCCAAGCCCAGGGTGGTTCCAAGATCGCCATTGCCATTTTTTGTTGGGGTCATGTCACGACTTCGTGGATTGCTGCCGGAGGTTGAACGGCTATCAAGCCCGTCGTCATCGTGCCGTCTCTTGCCTTCACTGCTCGCTCTGCTATTTGGGTTATGCCCAATGTCAGGAGTCCTCATAGATTTGACATACCCGTTCCGCCCTCTGGAAGTTTTGCCGTTTGTGCTGTGCAACAATCCACATCTGCGATCGTACTTGGCCAATCCACATTGGTCTGGGTTTTCGCAAGCACAACCGCCAAAGTTGGCAAGAACTTTCTCGACCCAGTCAGATATGTAAGCTGTCACGTCCAAGCTGCCTTCTTGCTTTATCTCGGGATTATTGAGGAGGTAGAGATAGGTTCGAATGTGCTCGTCCAGTGTCCAGCATATTGTCACCTCCGAGCCAGCTGCAATGTCCTCTTTGGCGATGAGGCAAAATCTATAATCGGTCCCGTTTTCGAGAATGGTCCTCATCTCGAGGTTGGGCCGACAGCTGCGCCGCAGATAGCGGCAGATGGAGCCTTCTTGCCTTGTGTCAATGTAGATGGGAAGTTTGGGGTGGAAGAAGACGAAGGGAGCCGGGTGCCGTAAGTAGTCCCATCGGTTAGCAGGATCTTGGACATAGTCTTGCATATGACCAATCTTCCCTCTCAGCTCGCCAATTATTGCGTCCCTTGGTGTGTCTGTATCAACGGTCAAATAGGTCCATCTTGGTGGCCGCCCGCCGCCTTCCGATAATTCGCCTGTTCTCTGTTCTTTGTGGAGTAGTGGCAGGTTCATGAGGTCCAAAGATTCGTCACAACGGTGGAAAATGTCTTGAGGGGAAAGGCCATTGGCAGCCTCGCTGAGCGATTCGACATCATGCGACCATGAGGAGAGGCTTTGTGTGATGGTAATGTCGTGGAACACATTCGCTTGTATAGGCGCCTCGCCTCGATCATTGTCATAGAGGTGTAGGAACTCAGGGCTGTAGGGTGGGGCTGGCCAACCATTGAGCGAGTGCTTGGCGTTGATTGACTTGCGAGAGGTGTGCGATGTTGAAACAGTAGACCTCGCAGCGTGCATCTCAGCATGCGATGGCGGCGAAAAGAAATTAATCGAATGAGAAGACCTATGGCTAGTCTTGGGCCTTTTCAATGGTGGACCATGCTCTCTCGGGCTGCCAACGGTACGATCATGGTGTAAGGAATCGTTTCCATCGTGTGTGTAGCCATTCGTAAGACCAGCGTGGGACTCCGACAGCTTCGGCCGCCTCTTGGGAGCCTTCGTGGGCGGTTTCTTGACTTTCCGCTCTTCGGGATAGAATCTTTCCTTCTGTCGTTCCGATGCGCCTCTCTTATCGTATGGACGAGGATCGCAATCGATACACTTGTGCTCGATCTTGTTGATGTCGGGAGGATGGCCATCCCGGAAATCCTGGAAATAGTAGCACTCGATATGCTGCCATGTTTCGCATCGATCGCAGAACACTGTGTTTCCATCGTCAACTTGAAAGCTACAGAAACATTTAATAGTGTAATCCTCCTCTTCGTCCGCCGGCGAACCAGCGGTAGTCGAGACAGCGACCGGCCTGTCGACTGAAGAGACCGGCACGACAACAGAGTTGAGCGACGGCGCTGTGTACGTAGTAGGATGTAGAGGAAGATCTGTCATACTATGACAGATGACCTGCCTGTGACCTGACAGGAGCGGGAGGGTTCAAGGCAGTCGTGTTCTCAATCGCATGGCTCGTATGGATGGCGCGACACAATGTGTAGTGGGAAGCGTTGACGTCCTTTATGGAGCCGTGATGGAGCGTTTGAGCAACGGTTTCCAGAAGGTTGGGATCACCTAATAATGGACAAATTCACCGCAGGGTAGGCTGGAGCAAGTCGGGACGACCGTTTCCGAAGATGATATAATTTGAACTGTCATGGAAATGGAAATGGTTTGTCATCGAGTCCGAGCCTTCATTCGGATCTTGATGGTCCAAACAGGTCGGTGCTTTGCGAAGGAGCCCTTCGAGGACAAGGACAACAGACCAAAGGCAACGACAGCAGGCGCAAGGGATGAAGACGCGAACAGGTCAGCTTGTTGTCAAAGATGGCGGATGGGAGGCGTTTGATGATTGAGTAGGCAGAGGTGAGGCGGTGTGGTGGGTGTTAGGGCCGTTGGTCGAGTTGGTCGGCAGCGGAGGGTGAGGATGAGGAAGGAAAATCGTACAGAGTTTCGAGAGAGTCGAGGAGCGACGGCCTTTGAACCCGCGCTACACACCGTGACCAATCAAGGCACAGTCGGCACATGATTTTATGCAGCCCCTCGAACCCCTCTTTGCCTGCCCGTTTAGACAAGGCATGGGCAATAATGCCAGTCCACAGGATTCCAGGGGGACTGTTGAAGCTGATCGTGGAAGCGGAAATCCATCGAAACACTCAGTCGTAACTTCATTCGTGCTTGTTGCGAGGCCACTGTTGTGTCGAGACCTGAGCAAGCTGCATCTTCGACTTTGTGCCGTGCGAGCCCCTGAATTCCGCCACAACAGATTGGTGCTTAAGCTCGACATCTCGCTTGGTCCAACGTTGTCAAGTAGACAAGCTGGAGTTGCTCCCAAGTGAATTTCTCGATTGACGAACAATGGAGTGTCAGTCTCAGAATGATAAAAGTGAAGCTCTCGAGTGGAGTGGAATAGAGCAAAGGTCCTCGTCTAGCCTTGCTCCTTATCGTCAAGCACCTCATGTGATGCGTGGTTTTCCGGGAGAGACGCCAAGCCTTTTATGAAAGGCGCAGCCTTGGAAGTTGGACTGCCTCTGAGCCTCTGCATGCTTTCGTCATTCATGCAGCTTGAGAACAACTTTATTTTAGTACTACTGCCATATTCAAGTAGTACTTGTCTTCGTCCTTCTGTAGATCTTATTTACGGTACCACATTGACGATTTCTCGCTTCCTCAAACATCAGCCAGCTTCATCATGAAGTTTACCACCACCCTCTTACCACTGTTTCTCTCCTCCTTTGCCGCCTCCAAATCTCTCTCGTTCTTTGGTAATGAACAAAAGGTCCTTGACGATGACCACTCCGTACCCGGTGAAAATCCCTTGATCTTCTGCCAGAACGACAAGGATTACAGCCTGAAGATCTCGAACGTCGATCTGACACCAAATCCACCGTCACCGTCAGCTTACCCCTCCTCTTTGAGACTCTAGATGCATGCTGATGCCCGAACAGGGGGAAGGTGCTTAGTATCGAAGCAAAAGGTAACTTTACGCAGAAGGTCGAAGATGGCGCCTACATCAACCTGTCTGTCAAGTACGGCTTAATCCGAATCATCAACCAAAGAACGGACTTATGTGAACAAATGAAGAATATCGACGAACCATGCCCGCTAGAGGGCTTCAAAACGGTCACGAAGGACGTCGAACTACCTAAAGAGATACCTCCGGTACGGAAAGGAAAGCGCTGTTGTTTGTGGGCTTCACTAATACGGTTTCAGGGAAAGTATACTGTGCTCGCGGACGTGTACACCAAGGGCAACGAAAAGGTCACCTGCTTGAAAGCGGAGGTACATTTTTGAGCGATCCATAGCATAGCGGCTACGAAGCATGCTGTACATACCCGATCACGCGAAGGTGGCCGATTGACTACAGGAGTAGGCGCAATGGGGCAATATTCCATTGAAACATATCAAAAGGATGCCTCAGGTGTTTGTGACTGACCACGTTTGACCGGTTGAGTCTTCATGTCCGGAATATATGGCCCACCGGAGTACCATTCTTTCCTTGTTAATTCAACCGGTCTCAAAACAACCCTTACTGGTAAAGTCGCACCATTACAATGTCTGGCACTGCTTCCGTGCCAGATAGATGCATTCCTGCAGGTGCTGGAGACTATGGTAATCGCAAGGCCCATCAAGCTCTAGCGGTCAAGTTTCACACCAGTGCAAATAAATGTATTGATGTCTTAACCAGCCCACCATCTTAAGCTCGCTCAAGGTGCTCTTTTGGAGGTACCACTTAAAACGTGCGACCCCCCTTGTGATCTTTAGAGATTCATGACCTCATTGATATCGAAGACCTCGAGGTCCAATGCGTGGCTAGTGATACATTGTGGCTGTACAAACTACCAGAGAACAACTCGCAACAAGATCCTCTTCATCTCATCACTCGCCGAACAACCTTCTGACCCTTCGTAATACACTATCCTTCTCGGGATCGTATGGGTGGTCTTTGCTAGGTATCTCGAGCACTGCGGGAAAGGCATCTGTATACGTGTCCACTCGATGTCGTATTCTCTCCGCAATCTAGGTTGAACGATCAGTCATGGCAATGCCGATTGCGGTCATGCGTGGGAGTGCCTGTACATGTTGGTTGATGAGCAGTATGCCTATGTCCTTTCTATCACGTGTATATCTATCGAAGGCCTGCTCGATTGTGGAAGTCTCGGTTTTGGCATCAACGACAAGGAAGTTCTTCTGGGCATCGGGAGGTTGGGTTACGTGCTGAAAGCGAATATTAAAGCTGCTACTCGAATCCTCGAACAGCATTTTTGAGGATAGCTTACGCCGATGCCAGCAAGCAACAGGCCTGTTACTGAGTCCTAATCCACTTTAGCTGATGAAGCGGCCATACCGAGTTTGTCTGCGGACCTCATCACCGATGACCGCGAGGAACTGTCGATCTTTGTACGCCGACGGAGGCGCTGCCATTGCTGCAAGTGACTGTCTTTCTACTGTCGCACAGAAGTGGTGTGTCGAACTTTATTATCACAAGAGAATGTTCGAGCTCTGTAAGGCCTAGTAGGTACTCCGCATGCCACTCGTGCATTGATCCCTGTCTAGAACCTAAAAACCCACAGGAACACCCGAAGATTACCCGCTTGACTATTATCGCCGCGAACAGCTTGTCAAAGTTTGCCAACACATTACTTTACCGAAGTGAACTTGGGTCGAGTTGCCTGCTCCATACCTGCTCACTTGGCTCCTAGCCATGCCCCCAAGCGCGCAGCCTCCGAGCAGTACTTTTCCCGCATAACGCTTCATTATGCCACGGCTCGTCCGTCGCCGACCTCTAGGCGAGAGGATCCAAGCGTACCTCAATCCCTTGGACTTCGTGCTATGGCTCTCAGAAGAGCTCGATTCGGGGGACTGGGATCAGTGGCAGAAATATTGGGCTACGCCAATAGGCCTTGGCCTCAACTTCGTTTTCCTTGTAGCCAGAGCAAACAGTGGCCCAAGCACACAACGGGGTGACGACGTTTTTGGCGAAGCTGAAGGATATACAGGCTGGCTGGCTTGGTTGGTACGTATGGTTCCCGTACTTGCAAAGTGGTTAATGATTCTGAAGTAACGAGCTATAGGCAGCTTTCCTTGTCCATTTGCTGTCACTACTTTCCTTCTTGAACGCGGCCTACGCCTTCTACCGCCGGCGTCACTACAGGCTGTTTGAGGCCTCGGTAGATGCAGCACCAAGTACCCCATCCGCTCAACGCGTCCGGGTTGACTCGTCCCCAGTATCCTCCTCTCCGCTCCGCTTTTTAGCCTCTATGCTTGCGGCAAACTCCGCAGAATCCAGGGCGCATCCAGATGCTACAAGGGACGTGTGGGAGCTCGCGGTATGGGATCCCACACCCTTGTCCCTCAGGATGTTTTGTTTATTCAGCCCTGGACACATCCTAGTATACTGGCTCTTCCTACCCACCTCGCTAGCAGATCCGAGACCTAGTACAACAGTTGTAACGACCATCATATTGGCGGCACTCTTGTCAGCCCAGCTGCTGGCCTTGCAGTCGAATTTTTCGCAGCAGTCAAAGGATACATCTGTAATACATAAGGAGGTCCTGAACGAGTATGATACGAAGTTTGTTCATCCACGAACCCGACCGCTGATGCGGGATGTTGCAACACAATATTCCAGTACTTCGACATCCACAGACGACTTACCAACGTATGAAGACGTCTCCGATACAGTCGAGACGTACAGTCCGAGAGTAATAGTTAACAGAGGCTTCTACACCCGGCCAAACCCCAATTACGTCAAGCACTTTGATCCGGAGGGCTATAAGCAACGGTCGACCCCTTCACAAGGTCCATCAAAAAGTGTGGCTCATGCTTACCAGACGCCAGCGCATCTACGCGATGCCTCCTCACCCATTCGACCACGAACTGCGATAAGACAACCGCATATCAGAGCATCTGTAGGTCCGGAAGCAGGTGACGGTGGTAGCCTAGGGGTTTATTCTCATACCAATTCGCCACTTAGGAAAGCTCAGTCCACCAATTTCAGGGAACGGAGCGTAAGTCCTGAGAAGAGACCAGGCAGTCCACTGAAGAGAGTCAGTCTGCCGGGTATTCCGATTGGACATCGTTTGAGTCAGCCGCTGCATTCAGGAGAGAGGGAGAGGAGGAGATACTGAGGACCTGTAAATTACTGGGTGAGGAAAGATACCCATGCTGCAATGTTAGGACGAGAATTTCCGTTAGCGATAGAAAACATCAGGTCGATGTCGACTAGCCTCTTTTTCCTAAGATGTTCATATATGCATGTTGGGCTGTGTGCTCTTCAATCATCATAAGCCTCATCTGCTTTCTGTTTCCCTACCAATAAGCACAGGAGTGTAGTTTAAATTTAGTGGTTCGCCAGTACTGTTATCGGCAGGCCTGGCATCATGTGATGAACTCTTTCACGTCTCTACGAGCAGAGGGAATGCCAACGCACAGGGTCCAGGGATAGAAATTCGGACAAGTCCTCGAGTCGAAAGATGAAATCGGATCAGCAGTAAACCAGTAACGCTCTTTCGAATCTGCCCAGTACATGACGAAGACCACGTGGGAAATGTTGTGATGACTTGCATTTTCTGTAGCATCTCGGCGCTTAGGGTTGCTAGTCGAAAGCTTAGACCTTGATTGGATATTGATTGAGCGGTAGATTCCCTTTTTAGACACCAACACTTGACACTGCAATTGCCATTACGGTCCTCTTCTGCCGGGTCCCAGGCTGTTCCAGCGTAAGACGAACAGTAGCTGTATTTGCGGAGATGATCACAATATACGACTCGAGTGATCAGGCGACAGCCTGCCAGCGAAGCCCAACCTGAGATGCCAACACATCCAAGACCTATAAACTCCTACTCGGACTGAAGCTCTTCACGAAGGCCGCGAAAACGGATCAGCAGCCACGATGTTGCAGCCACCGATGATATCAGCACCGCTGAAGCAAACCAACGAGATCGATTGGGTGCAACCACTGAAAGCCTACATCAGGCAGACGTACGGCGATGACCCAGAAAAGTATGCGGAGGAGTGCAACACCCTCAACAGGTTGCGCCAGGATATGAGGGGCGCAGGCAAAGACAGTGCTGCGGGAAGGGATCTATTGTATCGATACTACGGTCAGCTCGAGCTGCTGGATCTCAGATTCCCTGTGGATGAAAATCATATAAAGATATCTTTTACATGGTGTGCTAAAGATCTTTACTTCAGAAGGCATAAGCATTACTGACCCTGTACTGACAGGCTTGATGCTTTCACGCACAAGGCTACCTCGCAGTATTCTCTAGCGTACGAGAAGGCTTCCATAATATTCAACATCTCCGCCGTCCTTTCATGCCATGCAGCGCACCAAAACCGATTCGACGACACAGGATTGAAGACAGCGTACCATTCCTTCCAAGCTTCTGCCGGCATGTTCACCTACATCAACGAGAATTTTTTACATGCGCCCTCCACGGACTTAAGCAGGGATACTGTCAAGACGCTAATATCCATCATGCTGGCACAAGGGCAGGAGGTCTTTCTGGAGAAACAGATTGTGGATCAGAAAAAGGTTGGCTTGCTTGCAAAGCTCGCGAGCCAAGCTGCGTATTTGTATGCTCAAGCGGCAGAAGGCATTCAAGAGAATGTCGCTCGGGGAGTATTTGATAAGTTATGGATGCAGGTCGTTCAGATCAAAGCCAACTACATATCTTCGATGGCCCAATATTATCAGGCTTTGGCAGACGACGATGCAAATTCACATGGTACAGCAATTGCAAGGTTGCAGCTCGCAGAGACCGAAGGTAAAGATGCGGTTCGAATTGCGAACGCCTTCCCTTCGTCAGTATCACCTGATTCCAATCTGAGCTCGGAAACCGGCTCGAGCCTAAGTGAGGCGACTAAGCGGCATCTTGCGAATGTACAGGAGAAGCTGGTCTCGTTCAACAAGGACAATGATTTCATTTATCATCAGAGTGTCCCTGCTGAAGCCGGCTTGAGTGTCATACCCAAACTCCCCGCAGCGAAAGCAATACCGGTAAGCGAGCTTTATCAAGGTCAGGATATCCAGAGAATCATCGGTCCAGACATTTTTCAAAAGATCGTACCAATGTCGGTCACCGAGTCCGCGAGCTTATACGATGAAGAAAAGGCCAAGCTTGTGCGGGCGGAGGCGGAAGCTGTTGAAACAGCGAACGGCGAAATGGCAGCAAGTCTTGACTATTTGAAGCTTCCCAGCAGCTTGAACGTGCTCAAAGGCGGTATGGACCAGACAAATACCGTCGACGAGGAATTCAGAGGCTGGTGTGAGGAATTGGCCGGTCATGAGCCTTTCGGCGGGGCCTTCGAGCATCTACAGTCTGAAAAGAATGAGATCCTGAGTACTCTGGCCAGGTGTAATAAGCAGCTAGACATGGAAGAGAGTGTTTGCGAGAAAATGCGGTCAAAATACGGCTCAGACTGGACGCAACAACCAAGCTCTAGGCTCACATCGACACTTCGTGGTGACCTCAGAAACTACCGCAGCACGATCGATGAAGCTAGTGGGAGCGACAATCAACTTCTGAGTACGTCACGGCAGTACGAATCTGACTTTGATGAGATGCGATCTGCTGGTGAGACCGACGAGGCCGATGTTCTATATCAAAGAGCAATGTCGAAGGCGGGCGCGAATCGTGGCAAGGGCATGAATGGTGTCGGCAGTCCAATGTCGCCCAACGGACAAGGCAGTCTGTTAGACGAAGATTACGATGAGGACGGGACTACGGTTGCCGAACAGATAGCGAAAGTAGAAGACCTGTTGAAGAAGCTTAACCTGATCAAGCGGGACAGGACGCAGGTATTGAAAGACCTCAAGGAAAAAGTGAATTAAACTATATCGCGGCGTTGTCGACAGTTGTGCTGATAGTTGGACAGGTCCACAATGACGACATATCGAATGTCTTGATACTCAATAAGAAATCGATAGCGAATCACGAAAACCAGCTTTTCCAAGCAGAACTCGAAAAGTTTAGACCACATCAGAACCGGTTACTGCAGGCAACCCACAAGCAATCCGCACTCATGAAGGAACTTACAAAGACCTACGGTACCCTGCTTCAGGACAAACGAGTCCGATCCGAACAGAGCAGATACGAAAGCTACAACCGGCAGCGCACCATGGTCTTGACAAGATACAGGAAGATCTTCCAAGCTTTCAACGACCTCATCGATGGTCTGATGAGGGCTCAAAGCTTTTATTCTGAAATGAAGAGCACAGTCGAGAGCCTCGAGAAGAACGTTGAGACTTTCCTAAGCAATCGGAGATCCGAAGGTGCTCAGCTCTTAAGCCAGATCGAACGGGATAAGGCAAACGCCGCCGGGGGTCAAGCCGATCGCGAAAGAGACCGACTACGTGACCTCATGGAGCGTATGTCTGTAAAGGATCCTCCGTTGTCGTCCCCACCAAGAGCCTCCTCATCTCGTCCGGCGCCCCTTTCTCGCCCATCCCAGTACCACGACTCATATCCTTCCGCCAAATCACCATCTCATCCAATAACCGACTACTCGAAGCCACCCTCAATACCAAGCATGACATCACCCTCTCCAGCCACCTCCTATCAAACCTACCCACAATACCACCACCCTCTCGAAACCCACCCGCCAGAACCCCAACGCAACCCCTCTCCCTACGGCGGTCCAAATCCCAACCCACAAGGCGACCCATACAACCCGATGGCCTACCCCTACCAAACACCCATCTCTCCTGCCCCCCATCAGATGCCCGCCTACTACTCGACTCAACCCCAGCATCAGCAATACCCACCGCAGGGCCAGCAGTACCTCCCCCAAGGCTACGTCCCTCCCCCACCACCACCAGGTCGTCCGCCCGGCTCCCAGCCCATGAATTTCGCCATCCCCGGTGCAGCGTACCCGTCAGGTCCCGGAGGGTATGCCTACCATCAGCAACCGCCGAGGCAGGCGAGTGGCAGTGTGCCGCCTCCTAGCCAGGCGCAGGCGCAGGCGCAGAACGATCCCTGGGCGGGGCTTAATGCTTGGAGATGATGGGGAAGCTGGCGTCCAGGGCATAGGTTGAGGGTTGAAACGGTTTGGAATGATCATGGGTAACATGCATGAAGATGCGGGTTGGGCATCGAAGTTCTGGCGTTCGATGCGTTGTTTGAACGAGTAGTTCTATGTGCATATCCACGTAAAGGAATATTTGAGCAATCAACAGGCCTCGGGTTCGTATCTGTCTGTGGCTTGTTGCATCTTGTGGCTCCTGCCCCTTTACACACTTCAACTTGCCTACCCTTGGATCAAAGCACAGCTCGCTGGTCCCACTCGCCACCACTAGCGATCGCAGCAGTTGAAAATCCATCACAACATCTAGCCACCGTTTCAGCCCTCGGGGCAAGCCGCACAGACATGCCGATCCGATACGCTTCTTGATGCATGGCCAGCAGCCGCTTACGCGCCCGTTTCACGCTATGCGCGCTTTAAGGCTGGCTCTACTACGAACTACTGCAGAGGGCAGATTGCCCAAGATCTATCTTGATGCTCCTGTCAATGTAGATCGGGGTCTCGAGCCGCTGTGAGCTGGTGGTGCAGGACTGATAGACAGGAGTCGGGTTTGAAGGGTAGAGGGATGTGAAGGGTAAAGGGATATGAGAACATGGTACTAGTGGTAGATGTACAGGATATGCTGCGAGACAGATAACTTGAAAGACGCTTTTGTACTGGTATCACACACCCCTTCCTTGCCTGCTTTCCTGCTCTGTGAACCAGCTTGGAAGACGGCACTCCTTCCTGCGCCCTTCTAGATAGCTTTCTCCGAAGCTACCGAGGGAGCCCCACTGTAACACCTCCATAAGATATCCCCAGTCCCCGTCCAATGCCGGTCTAGTCTGCTCTCAACGTGTATTTGGCATTTGTGAATGGCACTCAAGCAGAGAATTGCTCCTTGACCTTCTTCCGCTCGCTCGCCCCTCGGATGACATGGCTGATATCCCCCACCGGCATCTCGATCGGGAAATCCACGCTCACGAGCATCTGCGCGAAGAAGATCCACCTGCATCAACCACATGATCAGCCATCGACTCTCCGCCAACTCCTCCATCGGAGAAACAAAAAAGAAAGAAAAGAAAACTCACCACCCCGCCAACGTAGCAATCAACCCCCACGCCCCCGCCGCAACCTGCAGCCTCGCGCTCGTACCCGTCATCCCCAACGCCAACGTCCAATAGCTGCCCGCCAGCAGCACAAAGGTTAGGAACAGCCCGAGGAAGATCGTCACGAAGATGAGATTCGTGCGCAGGGCGCAGACAAGGTACATCAGCGACAGAAGGCCCATGAAGAGCAGGAAGAAGGCATAGCTGGCGTGGAAACCCGCGGAGGTGAGGCCGGCAGAGGGGTCCGTGGTAGTGGGGTGAGTGGCGTAGGCGCCGTAGGCGTTGAAGGAGGGGGTGAGGGTCGCGCCGAGGGTGAACCAGAAGCCGCCGAAGGAGCAGAAGACGACGAAGGAGAAGGTGTTGCCGAGGAAGAATTCGAGGAGGCCGCCGAGGGTCATGAGCATGCCGCCCTGTTGTTGGATGGGGTCAGCGAGCTTCGATCGGGGTTCGGAGACGGGATGGTGGAGCTTACGATGAAGTAGTAAGAGCCTACGCCCGCGATGCCGGCTTCACCTGCGCCTCGCCATCCCATCAATTCGCATGCCAACGGGCTCAGGCTGAGGACGAAGCCAAGTAGGCCGATAGGCGTTGGGTTCGCGAACGTGGATCGGAGATCGCCCTTGACTTTGCTTTGCGGGCTAAGGTAGATCTTCTCGAATAGCTCCGGGCTGATGGCGACCGTATTCGCGGTTCGGATCTTCCGCAGAGCCTCCTCGCTAGAGTGGTCGCCGTTGATCTGGTACGGGACGGAGTCGATGTAGTTTGGGCGGCCGGAGTCTTCCGATACGTTCTGTAGCGAGGGGAAGGTTGGGTTGAAGCCTTCCTTGTTGGAACTAGTGTTGCTCCCTTTGCAGTCCTCCATGGTGTCGTAGAGGTTAGATATCGAGTCGTTCCAGAAAGTCATGTACACCTAAGCCGGATCGATGTTAAGGGCGTATATTTACGTAAAGATATTACTTGATATTTAATGAATGTATCGTTCGGAGTTCCGCGGAGGGAAGAGACCCGTAAATATAAGCATCGTCCATCCCCAGTTCGGGCCTCAGTACGTGCCGATTGGCAAGGACAAAGGAAAATTCCTCATCCCCACAGCCGCTGAGGCGTCGCCGTCGCAGAGGTAGAGGAGACTGTTGGCGGTTCTTTGCTAACGGTGGTTGGAGGCGCTGGGCGGCCATAGCTGGTCTGGGGTACAGCGGATGCTACTAAATCTTCTTCGGTGCAAAGCCGTGTGACTGCGACGAACGACCGTGCGCCTGTCTAGAGGTAGACTGCGCCTGTGAGAAGGTAGCCGGATAGAGTCAGTTGACGACTGCCGACGAGAATGTTGTGTAAGGTGAAACTTCAAGGACCGCAACTAGAGGACTGGATTGTCGTTCCTGCAGTGAAGATTAGCGCCGTCCAGTGGAACGAACGACCGTAGGTTGTGTCCCAGATCCTCATAATTGATACCTGCGCGTAGAGACGCCGTTCAGACCTTCTGGCGCTAGCATCGGCAATGCCTTACCCCAGATCCGGGGTAAATGTATACCACGCCCCTGATCGCTTTCTGTCGTGGTCCTGCATCAGTTCTCTTGAAGAGGCGAACAATGGAACCGATGTTAGAATCCTCAAATGAGAGCAAGCGTCCTAGGCGCTCAAGTGGCCTACTCTTCATGTTTGAAGCTATAGTGTGACAGCCCACAAAAAGTCAGCGCGCATCACGATACATCTGCATAATTGCAATCACCCGTCGACTCGACTGTAAACATGAAAGGGGATTTCAGATGCTACAAGCGCTAATAGACACGAATATAACGGGTGCTCCGCCTCTTTGGCCGCAGATGTTGGTAGTGTAAGTCCTATAAAGTGAGGCAGAAGTTGTCTTACCAGCCGCCTTTGAGAACAGAAAGTGGCGGGTATGTATATAACATGTGATACTTTCAATCACTTGAAGAGCGAGATAGAGATGTCATGAACGGATGCGTCAGAGAATGGGACTCTTACGCATTCAACTTCTACAACTGACACTGTAGCCGATCCACATCCAGCGAGTTCGCAATTCTTAGCCCCAGCCAATGATTCATCAACCCTCGTGATTCAGTACTTTCGTGTCGTCACTGTAAGTGTGTATTGTAAGATAAATGGGCTTCACTCCACGGTCCGAAGCTGGGAGCCTAGAGTAAAACGGTCCAGAGCTCCTTATGAAGAGGTTGACTGAAGGCAATGTGTTGGAACCTCAGAGAGCGGTAACGGCCGAGGATGGGGACGGACACTGGAAGGCTTTACTAGCCAGGCGCGTATACAATCGTCTAATTTACCACTCCAGAGGTTCATCAATTGGTTCTCCCCTATTGGTCTTCGGTACTGGGGCCGCTTCGACTTTAACAGGCCCATCCCGGTTTCTCTTCAAGTACCCACTTCCGTCGAGCCACGGCGTATCAATAGTCCTCGCGTGTTCGAACTTCCCGATTTTGCCCTCCATCTGCATGGTCAGGCCAATGTCATCTAGTCCGTTGACAAGACAATGCTTTCTAAATGCCTCCACCTCAAAATTTGCGAGCTTTTGGCCTGAAGCATTGTTGACCTGCTGATTGACTAGGTCAACCTCTACCTCCCGGCCAGCTCTAGCCTCGTCGGCGATCTTCTCTAACATGGTTTGGTCCTCGATCGTAAGAGGGAGCATGCCGTTTTTGAACGTGTTGTTGAAGAATATGTCGGCATAAGATGGGGCGATAATGCAGGTAATGCCGAAGTCAAGCAATGCCCACGGTGCGTGCTCTCGTGAACTCCCACAACCAAAGTTCGGGCCCGTCACTACAAGAATTTTGGAATGGCGATAAGGTTCTTTGTTCAGTACAAAATCAGGCTTTTCGGAACCATCCTCGTTATATCGAAGAGAGTAGAAAAGGGCGGAGCCCAAACCAGTGCGCTTGATGGTCTTGAGAAATTGCTTGGGAATAATCGCGTCGGTGTCGACATTCGAGCGTTCCATTGGTGCGGCTATTCCTTTCAGTTTTCCAAATTTCGGTAGGCCGGCTGATGATTTGGGAGCGTCGGTACTGGTCTCGTCCTGGTCCTCGGGTAAATCCAACAAGCGCTCCATGTCATCGTCACTATCTATTTGAGACGTTTCCGGATCAACGTCAACTTTGGGTGATGCCTTCGCAGGTGTTGCGGTTTCGCCCAACACCTTACGAACATCGGCTAGCTTGCCAATGATTGCTGCTGCTGCCGCCATCACCGGCGACATTAAATGAGTCCTTCCCCCAGCGCCCTGACGACCCTCAAAGTTGCGGTTGCTGGTACTTGCACATCGCTCCTTAGGTGATAAGATATCAGGGTTCATACCTAAGCACATGGAGCAGCCTGCTTCGCGCCATTCAAAACCAGCTGCTTCGAAGATTTTGTCGAGACCCTCAGACTCTGCCTGCTTCTTGACAAGACCGGAGCCCGGCACCACCATGGCACGTTTGATATTGGGCGCGATTTTTTTCCCATCAACAATCTTGGCTGCGGCGCGGAGATCCTCTATTCTAGCATTGGTGCAGGATCCGATGAAGACTTTGTCCAGCTCAATATCCGTCATTCTGGTACCGGGCTCCAGGCCCATGTACTCCAAAGCGCGAATTGCACTATCCTTCTTCGCCTCTGAGGGTGAGTCTTTAGGGTCTGGCACCACGCCAGTAATAGATACAACATCTTGCGGTGAAGTTCCCCAAGACACTGTTGGGGCAATATCTTTAGCGTTGATGTAAACTTCTTCGTCGTAAGTCGCACCGTCATCGGACTTGAGGCTGACCCAGTAATTAACGGCTTTTTTCCACTCGGCGCTTCCCACCTTGGGTGCTAGAGGCTTCCCTTCCAAGTACTTGAAAGTCGTCTCATCAGGTGCAATCATGCCGGCCCTGGCACCGGCCTCGATCGACATGTTGCATATAGACATCCGGGCCTCCATGCTCAAGGCTCTGATGGCTGATCCACAGTATTCGATGACTGCGCCGGTTCCACCCGCTGTTCCGATGATGCCTATCACATGCAGTATGATATCCTTGCTGCTAACGCCTGGCGGAAGAATTCCGTCGACCTGGATTTTCTTGTTCTTGCTCCTTTTTGTGATCAGAGTCTGTGTAGCGAGCACGTGCTCCACCTCACTCGTCCCAATACCGAAAGCCAGAGAGCCGAAGGCGCCATGGGTTGAAGTATGGCTGTCACCGCACACCACTGTTGTTCCAGGAAGAGTGAAACCCTGTTCTGGTCCAATGATATGCACGATCCCTTGTCGCTTGTCTCCCAGGCCGAAATAAGTCAATCCGAAAGCTTTGACGTTGTCTTCAAGCGTAAGGCATTGTATTCGTGAGTCGGCCTCCTCCACAAACTGCCCCACATTCTTGAAGTTCTTGCGGGGCGTCGTTGGTACGTTCTGCCACACGTGAGCTAGATGGCGAGGATATCTTGGGCGGCACTACGTACATGGTCTGTGGTAGCGAGGGTACAGTCGGGTCTCCGAACCTTTCGCCCCGCATTGCGTAGGCCTTCGAAAGCTTGCTGAGGATCCAGTCAGGACATAGTAAGTGACAGCATAGAGACTGCTTACAGGTGATGTTACTTCGTGAACGAGATGACGGTCTACGGTAAACCCGAGTAAGCCCAAAAATAAGAAGCTCGGATTGCGAGCTAGATCCTACCAATGTACAATAGTATGGTTCCATCGTTGCGTTCATCGACGATATGGTCTTGAAAGACCTTGTCGTACAATGTCTGAGGCTTCTTAGTAGCTGAAGGCATTCCCAAACTATGCACAAGAATATCCCTTCAAAAGTGAAAGGAAAAATAAGAATCTACAAGTACACAGCGGATGGAGGTTGAATTGGATCCTCGGCTCAGGTTGCAATACTCCGATATCGGCTTCGGTCATCAGCTCACTCCTGATTGGCTTCACACATGTTATTTGGTTTCCCGTCTACAGGCCAGTCAAGGTACTCTCCAGCGTTATGCTACACATGTCAAGCAAGCATGCTTACCATTTCGACAATATCAATTCAAGACGGCCATCCGGGTAGGTGACAAGCCGCCGTGTTCAGGAACGGGCAGGTGCATCTACGAGAAGACTTTGCTTGCGAACTCACAGCGACCCTACTGCTTTCCTCGACAACATCTTGGTCCGTGGATCCATAGTTTCATTGACAATTTGACGACGTTCCCATCTCTATAAGAGCCAGTGCTGCATCATTCGCTGCTTTTTGAAACCCCCAAGCCTGAGGTACCGGAAATTGCGCTCAACCACAATACGCCCTGGGTATCATGAAAAATGCTCGAGGCCAGTCATAACATCCGCCATGTGAACTATGACATAGATCGATACTTTTCGATTTCCTTACGAAGATCCCTTCAGCATCTCGATACAGTTGGAAAGCAGGCTGGCGGCTTCGTGGAGTAGCTCCCATCGGGTCTTATTAAACATGTCCCTCAAAACGTAGAGCATGCCCATGCAAGCATTACGGTCTCGCAAGTTGGCAAGGTCGTCGGGGGCCTTGATTGCCCCCACTGTGGTAAGAAATCGCTGCATGTCGTACACTTGCTGGTCAACCGTGCTCATGTCCGGTGGTGATTTGATTGCACCATCCAGAGCATAGCCATAGGACCAGACGATCAGTGTTGCAAAGTATAGCACCCATGGTCGATTCAACAGAAAATCATCTCTGGCCGAGTAGCTGGAGAAGTCGCCCGCGTCGGTCGACCCCTGCTGATAGCGGACTGTGTCTGGAAGGAGTACCTTTTGAAGAAACTTGAGGGAATAGAATGTTGCGTCTCGAGCACTGGCTTTGGGCGCCCAGTGCTCTCGGATCCTTGTCTGTGCCTTGGCGAAGTCTGATTGCAGTGTGGTGCGGCCAAGGAGCCGTTTCGCATTCGCAAAGATTTGACAGCTTACAACATCCACGTGCATGGCCATGTGTGCGAGATGATGAAGTACGGTCTTGCTTTCGAAGATGTTCTCTTCGTCGGGACGGCCTGCGACTTGGTGGAAGGCAGATGTTGAGCCCGTGCCTTTGGCGCCAAATCGCTCGAAATCGTCTTTCCAGAAGTCGAAGGCTCTGGTCATTGTACCCCGCCACCTTCCCCTACCCCCCAGGGCTTGTGAGGCTCCCAAAGTACGATTCTGTACATCTCTTTGATTCAAGTGCCAAGTTACGTTGAGTAGCCCGGCCATCAATGCAGTACGTCCGAAGGAGTTGGTCCTCACAGATTTGCCATCCAAGGTACTCTTCAGTCCATCGAAGAAAGTGATTGGCTTGATCCCGCCAGCTACTAGATTCGCCTCAAATCGACTGACATCTGCAGCACTGGTAGCGGACCACAGCGACTCGTCGCACGGTAATTGCAATTTCATCTCATGAGCAACCATGGTAATGTTATGCCCGAACATGGTTGCGTGAAGAGAGTCGATGATGAAAGCAGCGAAAGCGGTTCTCCTTGTCGCTTCGTTTGTGACCCAGTGATTCCACCACTGATCAGGGGTAGCACCCGCGGATTCTTGATGTTCACCATTCGCATTCTGACTAAAAATCTCTTCCTTGGTCAGAGGGGGTGAATCGAGCGGTGATCGTCCAATAAGTGAGCTGCCCCGCCGTATCAGAGTCAAGGTCGTACCATGGAAGACGTGTGCACGCTCGTGCAATATGCGCGTAGAGTACATCTTCTCGTACGTCTCCATTAGAAGAAGGGCCTGGAAGACCCAAAGTTTGGCAGGAGGCGTGAAGTCTCTCTCTTCGAATATCTTCCACCGAAGGTGCCAGGCCAAGAAGTTCGACAGCTCCGCTCCTTGTTGGGTAACCCGATGACCGTGTACCTTGTCCAGACATGACGACCCGATAGCAATCACAGCCACCAACAGAAGGTTTGGTGTCTTGTCTGCTGAGAACGTGGGCTTGTGCAGGATAGGCATCTGTGGATGGAAGTGGTACCAGTAAGAGTCAATGTAGGTCTTCATCATTCGGAGGCTCAGGACATGGCTCTCTTCGTTACGGTCGCCCTCTAACAAGGATTCTTTCTGCTTTCGGACTGGAGCATGGTCGGTCTCGTTGAAGCGAAGGTCTATGAGCTCATACAATTGTTGCCATTTCTCTTCTGATAGGATCGTGGGAGCCTGTCCAGAATCTAGAATACTGTTCACCGCCATGGGATGCTCCGGGGGCAGTGCATGGACGTATTGAGCGTTCAACGGAGTTTCCTCATCGCCATACTGGATGCCAGGCATTGCACTCGGATCTTCCATAAAACTCGGTGGACCGAAAGACATTGACCCGGATTGGAAGTCCCCAGGCGATGCAGTGTTGAAAACATTGGAATCGCTGAAAAGCCACGCGGCAAAGTCTTCTGCCATAGCGTACGGGGAGCGACTCTGGTTTTCGCTACCGTACGCCGATCCCGGATACGGAACACCATTCATGTTCGAGTCAAGGTTATAGAGGCCTGGAGTGGCCATGTTTGCTGTAGGATCCATGGCAATTGAATTTGTAGATCCTGTGGACAGGCCGTGTGATGGGTAAGAGGGGTTGAGAGGTCCATTGGCGAAAGGGGGCGGAGGTAAAGTCGACAAATGTGTAGAATGGCTTTGAGTTGACATGTACGAGCTCGTGTTCCCACCATTCTGCACCTGATATTGAGCGTTGTAATTATGGGGGTCTGAGGTGTTGTAAGAAGTGGGTGAGGAGGTACTCCAACCTCGTGAACCGGTCAACGTCGCAGATTTTGGTTGCGATGCGTGTAGGTCGGAAGTCGTTGTTGGCTGAACTCTGTTTTCGAAGCTCTCCGACTTAATATACGTCGATGCAGGCACACTTCTGGCAGTAGTAGGATCGTAACCTCTGTACGTGGAGTTTGAGTAGTAACTGTTTTCACTATTCGACCTGTTGAGCGTTGCAACAGATGCGTACCCTGAACCTGGTGGGCTCGTATAGGACGACGGCGATCTTAAGTGGGCTCTGAGGGGTGTGCTGCTGTGAGGTCGCGGATGCTGCGGTTCTAAAGCTCGACCTATGGTTGGTGATAGTCCCACTGGAGATGTAAAGTTTGGGGGAATTGCTTGACTGACTCGTCCTAGACTTCCGCCGTTGATGTCGGCCAAGGACCGAAAGGAAGTATTGAACGAATCGTGGTAGACTGCGGCTGGGGAAGAAAGCACTGGTTGGCCCTCCAGCTCTTGATGATAAGGTTCTTTCCGTTGTAAATGTGAGCCCCGAGCAGTGTGTCTTTCACGATGCCTCGTACAAAGATCCTGCCGAACGAATTGGCGATTACAATTGGGAAAGTCGCACGTGTAAATTTTCTTCGGAGTATCTACTTCCCATTTAGTACCCTGAGTATAATGCACTACGGCATCGGTGGCTTACGGTTCAGTTGATGTCGATAGAGATGCTCGGCTCTCGAATAGCTTTTTCCGCATCCCTGCTGCGGACATGGAAAGTTTTTTTCCAAACCCTTCCTGCTTCGTTTACGCTTCCTAGTTTTTCCGTTCGAAGCCTCCGTGCCACCTTCTTTGTCTTCCCCACTCTCGTCCTCCGCTCTTGCAGTTAGACTACGCTCTCGTTCTTGCCTTCGACCCCGAAAATTCTCGCCATCGTGTTGGGACTGATCAGACAGAGACGACGGCGGACTCTTGTAGGGTGCTTCACCTTTTCCCAGTTCCACGGATGCCGTCGTTATACTCTGCGATCCCATCCTTGAATCTATGATTCGATCGATACCCCAGTGCTATGGCCTTGAGCTGGTAATATTGAACAGGTGGCGAAAGGCTCTCAGAATATATTCTTCAAAAGTTGAGGCAGAAACGATTTTCACAGTACACGCGGATGCCCACGCGAGTCAAAGCTCCGACGCTCGCGCACAGGCTTCACGCAGCGCGTATAGACCCTGGGCTCTCATGCGTTCCTGACGGTGGGCTGTGAAGCGAAACCGGTATCAAGTAGCATGGGTGAATGAATGTTGGCTAGGTGCTCAAAGGTGTCAGACCTGAGGGGCGAGCCGATTCGGAACGGGGAGAGCGGTCCTAGTTCGAAGCGGTATTGGATATTGGAGGTGCACAGAAAGCAGGCAGAGGCGTTTGATGTGTCTGTTTCGGTCCCAACGCAAGCGAAGAATGAAGCCGGCGAATTGTAGGAGGAGCTTTGACGTCGAGGGGGTGGCGGAAGAGACGCCTTGCTGGAAAGGGTCGAGGATATGATACTGGTAGATCTGGATCTGGTGAAGGAAGCGACGTTGCAATACAGCGACGGGGCATATCGTCGCAAGAAGAGGTCGCCGACGACCTTTGACTCGAGCGCGTCTATTGGGCCTGGGATTTAGCTGATCTTAGTTCTGCCGCTCGGTATTTGGCTGTGGGGAACAGGCGCAAGACAAGTGCAGCACAGACCCCCTCGCCTGCAAGACAGACGACGCTTGGGAAGAGGGTCTAATCTGGAACGAGCATGGCAGCTCGCTAGTGAGGCGTTGCCAACCTGATGCACGATGGGCTAAAAGAGTCGAAGCCTGGAACAGTGGAAGGATTCGTGACCAACCCTAGTCTCCTGCAACCAAGGACCCTGGCTCGCCTGGGTCTGGACTCTGGTCCCTGATGTTTCCACGACTTGATGAATCAACGCTCAGCCGACTTGCCGAGTCCATTGTTCCTCGAATGTCTTGAGACCATGATACTACTACCTTAATCGCGGGTTAGTAACTAAATTCGTCCCTCACCGCCTCGTCCCTCGGCGGGTGCCACCTAGGTTAATATATCACCTGCATTAATGATTTTCTACCAGATTTTATTAAACCACCTAATTAATTATCCACCACCACCACCATGCTTCAATTAAGCTATGAAGAGCGCGAATCACGCGTCATGCAGGCCTACGAAGCCTTCCAGGACGGTGAGTATACCAACATCGCCTTGTGCGCACGCGAATTTGGATGCAGTTGGCAGAATCTGCGAAATCGCCTTAACGGCATGTCCTCGAAATCGACACGCTTTCCTACCTGCAGACGGCATACAGATGCACAAGAACAGGTGATCGTCGACTACATCATTCGCCTAGATGACATGAACGTGTCATTGACTATAGGCCTTGTCGTTGACGCCGCCAATCGCCTCCTTCCATCCGGTGCTAATCCTGTAGGTCAGCATTGGTTCCGGCGCTTCTACAATAGGCATCCTGAGCTCAGAACTCGCCGTCAAACGCCTATTGCTGTTGCTCGCAAGGACGCCTCATCAAATATAGAGGTACTGGAGCTTTACTTTAGGAAGCTGAAGAGCGTGGTGGACGAAAAGGGCATACAAATTGAGGATCACTGGAATATGGACGAAACAGGCTTTCGTATAGGCTGCGGAAGGGCACACATCGTCGTTACCAGAAGTCTTAGAGGCGTGCTGCAGATGGCAGATCCTGAAAACCGCGACTACATTATTGCCGCAGAGGCTGCTAGTGCCGCCGGCGAGTCTATTCCGCCTATGATCATTACTAAGGGGATAAATATCCTAGCTAGGTGGACCGCGAACGACATCGACGACGATACGCTGTTTAATACTAGCGATACTGGGTACTCTAATGATAATCTTGCCATTGATTGGCTTCATCATTTTATTAGGTGCACTCGCGGCAAGCGCAAAGGACGATGGATCCTCTTAATTATCGATGGCTTTGGATCTCACATGACTCTAGAGTTCCTCGATCTAGCGACCAACAACGACATCATTCTCTTTAAGCTTCCTCCTCATTCTACGCATATAACGCAACCATTAGATGTGGGTGTCTTTCAGGCCTACAAATCACATCACGGTCGAGCAGTTGATCGTGCCGTTCGCCGCGGCGACGACAAATTTGATCGCATGGAATTCTTCGTCGCCTTTTAGGCATTTCGGGCTGCAACTTTCAAGCCGGCGACCCTATGGCACGCCTTTGCACGAACTGGTATTGTGCCTTTTAACCCTGCCGTTGTTATAGATCCATTAAGGGCGAAGTTCGCTGCCAGACAAGCTGCCAGAGGATCAACAATTACGCCACCGTCACAGGATCCTGATGAGTGCTTTATAAGAACGCCGCAAGGACCAGAATCGATTAAGAAAGTTATCAACCACATCCGTGACTTTTACGGCGAAGAGGGCACCTTCAATGTGCATCCAGATCTACTGTTTCGCTTGTTAAGAAGAGTAGAGGAGCAGGCAGATACTCTGAAGCTTATTGAGGAGGATTTAAACGAGTGCTTAACTGCAACAGCCGCACGCAAAGAGCGCCGTCAACAGCGTGGCACTGTCGCCGCCAACAATGTTACTGGACCAGTAACGGCAAGGGATTGCAGAGCTATGGTATCTATGCGTGCGCAACGAATAGCGGAGCTCGCCGTCGCCAAAGCAGAGCAAGAGGTTCAACGAGTGGCAAAAAAGCTTGCCGCAGACGCCTTAAAGGCAGCAAAGAAGAAGGCTACAGAGGCTACACGCGCTGCAAAGAGGTCTGAAAAGAGAAGTCAAGATAAGACTAGAAAAGAGGCCTTTGCCGCAAGAAAAGCGATCGCCGCTGCAAAGAAGCAAGAGCGTGAGGCAAAAAAGATCGCGAACGCCACGAAACAAGCTGCAAAGACGGCGGCCACGAAGGTCACTGCCGCAGAGGCTGAGGTTACGAAGGATATAGAGGCAGATGAGGAGGCGACGCATAATCAGGAGCTTCATGATGCTCTGTGGGCTGCGCAGGAGTTGCCTGACGAAAGAAATAGCTTCAGTGCAGGCGCGTACGACTACTCTAACCTCTATCCACTGCCTATTATACCTCAATATACTAGTCCGTATGCAACGACGACCTTATCTGGCGATGCAAATGCCCTGGCATCATTATCTGAAGATGTTAATGCGACGGCGGAGGATGCCATGCTCGAAGAG
>JAABUQ010004087.1_pt1 | contig 25516 bp, 16 predicted proteins | sample 5560001 | NCBI WGS metagenome assembly JAABUQ01 (sample SAMN10711888, study PRJNA513371) | rock metagenome | isolation source: Antarctica rocks | place: Antarctica: Victoria Land, Finger Mt nord | collected 2015-12-18
CTTGTTTCAACGATTCGGATGGCGGGGCTTGGGGTGGTGGGGTGCTGGTGGTGGTGGTTGCGCGGCGGGGAGGTGCGGATTGTGAGGCACATTTGTGGGGGGTGGTGAGGGGGGATGGGAAGGGAGGAGGGAAGGCGGGAAGGTGGGGGGGAGGTGAGAGGCGGGTGGCGGTTGATGGTGGTGGGGATGGTTGGAGATAGGTTGTCGGTGGCGGGGGGTGGTGAGGGGAGATGAGAGGTGGTTGGGCGGTGAGATGGTTCGAAACAGGTGGTGGGTGGTTGAGATAAGCTTTTAGATGAGAGGACGCAAGTGAGGGGATAGTTGGGAGTGGATGGAGGATGGTGGAGGAGAATATGAAGGGGAGAAAGATGGAGGAATGATGGTGGACGTAGCGCTTGAGGATGCGCGACTCGTGAGATAAGCTGTTAGTGATCCTGGAGGATTGCACTAGAGATGAGCGCGGAGACGGACGGGTACAAGCCTTTTTGTCTACGGAGTTGAAGGTGCTGAGATAACAGGTATAAGAAGTAAATTCAGAATGTGATCTTGTTCGAGGAATAGCGGGCCACAGTGATTGATGATGTGTGACTGAGCATTTGACTTTGTTGCGGGCTGTGTCGCGTGTGGCAAGTGTATGAGAGGGGTTTCATCGGGTGGGGTCGTATGTATCATATAAGCTGCTGGCGGGAAATCTAGTCGATCAGAGCTCGACGATGGAGGCGACCAAATATTGTGTTTTAGGAAAGATATTCCATCCTGGCGAGAGGATCGTGAATATGAGGGTTCGCCCTTTGATACTTTAGTTACTGTACTAAAAAATCGAGATTTCGACCATCCGCGATGGCGTAAGCGAGCGTCGAGCTTGGTATGGGAACTCCCAGTATGCAAAGTATTATGCGCGAGTACCTTTCGCATCAATGCTACTATCGCAGTGTGACTCCAGAGCGGTTGAGGCGAGGGTATTGCCAAAAACTGCAAGTCGACGGGTATCTGACGAAGAAATATGTACGTGCGTTACCTTATACCGCAATATAGATCCGGGGACAAATTAATAGGGCGCTTTGATTGTGCAATTCGTTTCGCACAGCATGTTGCGATCCAAATGCAATCGTTGTAGGTCGAGCTTCTTTCAAAGGTGTTCTAATTGAATTGTAGTGTCCTCCGATCGCTTCCCGTCTGAAATGTTGTTGTCATCGTTCGATGAACCCGCTCGTTCATGAGAACTCGAGGAGAGTGCACTTGGTCTTGCCCGATCGTAGGATATTAATATTGCGTAACATAAGATGCACGGGCGCTGCCACTCTTGACATGTCGTATGCAGTGGAAGCAAGTAGCATGGTATTCTGCTGAATGGGTAAAATCGTGATTATAGAGCAACCCCGGACCTCTGATGCTTTCCACGATTCGGCTACTCGTACATCGCGAATGATTCTCTTCGCGAACTATGTCGGAGTTCGAAACGGCCAGGCGTGGAGTCCTTCCTTGCAGTCTAGCAACAACAGTATTCCAACATATTTAGCGAGATGTCCCTTCTGCCAGAATCTCTCTAGGTACGACCCTTCCAAGATCCAGGAGGGGCATAGATTGCCAACTATGTAGCGCGAATCAACTAAGCAATAGTCGTGTTGCAGCTTTGAAGGAAGATGAGACAAGAGGAAATGGCTCAAACATACGCGCAATGATCTACCATGTCGTTACACAAATGCTTTTCCTTGTTAAGCTAGACATCACGGTCGGAAGCTCACGAAAGGGAGATGAACTCTGCCACTATAATTGGGAATTTGATGTTTACCTTTGAACCTTTTTCAGATACCGGGCGCCCCCAATTTTTGATCGGTGAATCCTAAAGTCATTGGGCTCCCTGGCATCACTTCGTTCTGGTTTCCTCTGTTTCTACGTACCCACTACTCCACCTTCCTTCGATAATTGCGTGTCCACTCTATCGTACAGAATCGACACGCGTTCCCCTGTGGCTCTAGACAACACCAATACGTGCGGCGGTGAATACGGACAGTCCTGCATGAATGGAAAACCTATCGGGAACCACAGGCCACTGCTTCGACTGGCAATCCTGATGAGCCTGACAGGGTGACCCGTAACTCGTGGCCATCACATCCGGTAATACAGCTGCTATATGCAATTCCGCCTCTTTTGACTTCTCATTACCTTATGGGCGTCTGACGCTGTTACAATATACAGTTATTGGTTTCTTTATCGGTGGACTCAAACGATTGTGCAGTCGTGGTGCAGCAGCTCAGACATCAACGCGGGATGTTCTGAAACGAGCATGAGTCTGCATCAAATCCCCAGGTACAGTATTTGGACTTCTGCTCGGGTTTAAGCACAAGATCTTAGATTCCGTTGGAGGCGGGCGCTCGTTTCTACGTTGCCTCAAGAATTCCGAAGTGGATGATGTTTATGTATGTTGCTAATATGTGTTCGAGCATAAAAGCTACGTTGTGCATTTGAGCATGTTTCGAGCCTTGCCACCGGACAGCAAGATATAATGGTACCATTCCAGATGGCTCTGATACCTAGGTGAGCCATGAGATCAATTGCAACACAGCATTGAAGCGTCTCTGGTCAACCTGCGTTAGCAATTGCAACTATGAGAGGGGGAAAAGGAGCAAGAACCTTGATATATATAATCGCCAGGATTTTCAAATCGTACAAAACTCAGAAGGCAGTTAACGCGGACTTAAGGACTACTAGCGTCCAAGTAGCGCGCGTCTCTCACAACAGCTTGCGCCGGCAAAGACGACAACGCTGCAGGGTAAACCCATGGATAGCTAGAGTCACTGTTCAGCCTTGTCCCACGTTGCGAGCAAAGGATTCAGCAGTCATCGATCTTGATTACAGAGCTTCGCCATATTAGTATTCCTTTTGTATTCTCCAAAGCATCCAACAGTAGCCAGCCCTCAAAATGTACGTACTGCAGGCGATCACTTTCCTCAGATATGGATCGCTGACGCTCCTAGCTAGGAACCGATCCCTCTCCGTCCGCTCCAAAAAGGACAATGCCTCCACCATCGGCAGCGAGAAAAGCGCGCCCAAGCACCGCTTCACAATGGCTTCGCTCCGAGGCATGCAGCAGCCGGAGATGAGCAAGAAGCTCTTCAAGATGATCAAGAGCGAGAACCACTCCATCGGGGCTTACGAATCCGCCAGCCGGGAGCGCATCTCCATCGCCAGCCAATTATCGGACTGGGGCGAGTCCACAGGCGACGATGCGATCTCGGACATCTCGGACAAGCTGGGCGTTCTGCTGTCGGAGCTGGGTGAACAGGAGGATGTGTTTGCGCAGAATCTCGAGGAATATAGAAGTATCTTGAAGCAGATCAGGAACACGGAGAGCTCGGTGCAGCCGAGTAGAGATCACAAGGCCAAGGTCTCGGATGAGATCCAGAAGCTCAAGTACAAAGAGCCTCAGAGCACGAAGCTGGTGACGCTGGAGCAAGAGCTTGTCAGGGCGGAGGCGCAGAACCTAGTCGCAGAGGCGCAGTTGACCAATATCGTAAGGGTTCACCACCTTCATCACCCACAACATTCTACTGACACTTGCTTCCAGACTCGCCAAAAGCTCAAGGAAGCCTACGACATCCACTTCGCCGCCGTCATCGAACGCGCAGAGAAGCAAATGCTCCTCGCACGCCACGGCCGACGACTCCTCAACCTCCTCGACGACACACCAGTCGTACCAGGCGACAGCCGCCCCGCCTTTGAGCACGGTCATCAAGCACGCCAAGTGCTGAACGACGCCGAGGAAGATCTGCGCGAGTGGACGCCGAGCCTGGAACCTATCCCGAGCAGTGCGACGGATCTTGGCACGAACCTCATGCCTTCGTCGTCGGAAGCGCAGAGCGTAAGCAGTCCGCCACATCAGGGCGCCATCACCGGCGGGGATGTGTCATCACAAGCAGGTCAGCCCGTGTCTCCGAATTCTCGAGATGTCAGTGGAAGCTCAACTGTTGCGCAGCCTGAACCCACGACGAGCTATCAGCATTAGGGTAGGGATGATTCTCGGCTCGGGCGTTTGTGTTGTGTTCTGTTGTTCCGCTGAGCTCTTGATACGTCGATACGATTTACGTCTGTTATCCAGTCTTGATGTGGGCCTTTGGTGGATTCGAAGGGCTAAGCACGCTCGCATGACTAGAACGATTGTTTCCTTGTATCTTTTCGGCTGCTGATGATTGATATGGATGATTGATCAGGTGCTGCTGACGAATCAATACTGCTGACCACGCTGTGTTGACGCCTCTTCTACTTCTCTACAGATTGACATGCCACCACAGTCAACAATTGTGACAAACTGGGCGAGTATAAACCGCATTCAGCTCATCTGTGTCTATCAGATGATTTGACTAGGTAGAGTAGTGTCCTCGAGCAGTCTAGCATTTTAGAAGTACGAGCCGTCACTAGTTGAGCCGCTTACCACCATGCATAGGCTCCTCCTTTCTAGATGTCAATTTTTGGGGTCTGCTACATCCCATCGGCGCAGAGGCTACTGATTGAAGACCGTGTTATTTGGATTATTTATGGACTGCAACTGCTTCAATACTCCCGTGTGTATTTAGCTCGAGAAAAGAATACCCATCCATGCCGCTTGAACCGTGTAGCACGTCTCAGTCGTAAAACCAGGAAACGCCCCACCCGTAGTAGAGAAGACGCTCACACCGCGAACAGCTCTCCCAAAAAGCTCCAATCTCCTATTCCTAACATACCGAAGTGCCCCGAAGCTCCGTCACTAAGGAAACATAGCTCAAAGCGTCTCCCAACCCCCATTGTTCGTATCCGCCTCTAGTTTCCGACTGATCATCGTCGGGATGCCATGCTGCAGCCACACATTCCGCAGCAGCGCATCATATCTCTTCTGATTCAAGAACAGCTGCCGGTTCCTCCTCAACCCTGGGTCCACCTCGCCATGCTTGTCTAGATACGGAGCGTTGCTCCAGCTGCCATTGCCGGCGTGGAGGTAGAGGACATTGCATTTGCGGATGTTGATGAAGAGGCCAATGGAACCACCGCATCTGGTGATGAGGATCAGTATAAAGGACAGGAAGGTGGACAAACGGCTTACTTGGTCATGTGCTGCGAGCAGCCCCCTTTGCCGTCCTTGTGGCAGCAGATGGCTTGGCTGCAGAAGAGAGCGCCGCAGAAGAGGCAGAGCGCGGGGTCGACGATATCCTTCCCTGTAGTCGGGCAGCGGCGGCTCATAGCTTCGTGGGTAAGTGTGTCAAAGTTTTTGGGCAAGCCAATGAGTTCAAAGATGGCGGGATGGCTGGGTCTGAGAGAAGGGAAGAAGAGGGTCGGCGAGGGCCCCGCGCTCCATTTTGAATGTGTAATCCAGCCAGACACTATGGACTGTGTGACTGTGAGACCTGCAGCCACGTTGGAGCCGACGGAATCGAACATCTCGGGCAGAGTTGGTAGGTGAAGAGCTTTCGTGAGACGTTCGATCTCGGGTTTGTCCATGTCCGCAAAGCCGGTATCTGGAAAATCAACACCGTAGCGGACATGTAGCAGTATGGTGGCTTTCCGGAGAAAAGCCAGTGCATAAGGTGTAATGAACGTGTAAATTCTCTCGTCGATCTCAGAGAGTGTCCGCTCAACCGAAACATCCCCTCTATTATCTGGGCATGCAAAGTCATGTATGCGTGCGCAAAAGCCTCTCAGAGCGTTGATACACTCAGTAGAAACGAGTTCGATAGCTTCAGGGATTGGATTTGCACGCCAAGGCCGACCCCCATACCGGAAGCTGGCTACCCTATAGAAGGCATCGGGCATCATGGTGAGGAAAAAGACTACCTTCACGAGCTCTAATAGATAGCAAAGTCGTAGCACATGATGTATGTCTAGGCCGAATGCCGGGACAAGACATACTGAACATTCCGCAAGTAGGACGGCCGGATCTTGTGCGAGTGCTGGTAACAATTCTGTCCTGCTCCACACTTTAGGGGCGTCACCTGTCATTTGAGGATGACCAGCGAACAGCTGCCGAAGTTGTCGACTGCTCACTTTGCGGAATTCGTCTGCTGCCGGGTTGAGCAGTGAATGCTTGAGACCTCCTATAGCAATGTACGAAGACGACGTCTCGGACAGCATGCGTAAGTGTGTCAAGGTCAGTGCAGGGATTTTATCGAGCAATGTCATGCCTGGATCTGAAGGCACTCCTCTTTGTGCAATCTCTATGGCTGCAATTGAAAATCCGAGAGTCTTGGGTAACGTATCTATAGAACTGATGTCTGCTACATCTGATAGGTTCACGCGACCCTCTGGAAACATGGTTGGCAGCGAGTTGTTCCTCATTGTAAGCTTCAATCTCGCGTAGATGGTGGTCAGCTCTTCCAGTAGAGTGTTTGGAGAGTTTGGCCAAGGTGACATCGCATTATGCCCTTCGTCAGCTAGAAAGAGACCCGGCATAAGGGACCTCAGAGGCGACGTCGGCGCAGGTAACGCAGGCGAGGTAAAAGCATGACTTGATAGTCTACTTGCCAAGGGAGGTATGATTGCTTTTGAGGCATACGTGGCGAACAGCTCACGATAGCGTGTATTGTCGACAAGTGCCTCTTCACCATCTCCACGCTTTTGGAATCTTGATACTGTGAGGCCAACACTAGCGTCGAGCCAGTCATCGAAAGGTACCTTAACCTCTAGCGCTCCGGGGTATACCTCTTCTTTACCTCTCCAGATAATAGGTAGAAAGACGTTTCCAAGGGCCTTGCAAAGCGGACATACGAATTCTTTCTTCCTAAGTCTTTCGGGATGATTGCGAGCGATCTGATGGCCTTGCCGACGCTCGGCAGAAGCACAGTAGAGCTCAAAACAGTTGAAATGCATGATGTGACCACACCCGCTAGAGACAGGTCCACCAATTGCATGGGATGGAGGGTATCCGTGGCCGAGGCCCCGATACTCGCTCACAATTTTGCGGCCATCAGAAGTCATTTTGCTTGTTTCGATCCTATTGTATCCTGCGAGGCCAAAGGGTCTCAGTTCCTCGGCTGAACGATCAAGACTTAGAGGCGTAAAGAGGACTTCCTCGACAATGTCCAAGTCTTGAGTATCGGTTTGACGAAGTATCCTGCTGTTCGTTATCATTCCAAAGGTTCCGTAGATTCGCGCATCGTTGGTCTCTTCTTGACATAGGATGCAATTCCCGGCAGGGTACTTCCACGATCTTCTATGCTCTTCAGTCGCGCCTGTACCTACAGACTCGGCATCGTCGAGCTCGTCGTCGCCCCAGTCGATGGAGTCTTGGTTCTTCATGAAATTCTGCTGCTGCTGTTGAAATTGTGCCATAACCTTCGCCTGCCTTTCCAGAGCTTGACGCTTCTTCGCTTCCCGGATCTCACGTTGCTTAGCGTCTCCATCCTCGCTAGACGGCGTTTGAGTGGTTTCCGTCCCCAGCCGCTTCAGGAGCAGATTATGAGCCGCCCCTTCTATACTATCCTCTAGATACTTGACTACAGCTCTGTGAAGTTGAGGCCGACGCTGTCTTAGGTGATGTATGATCAGATTGATCTTGGGATGACAGCCTTTGGTGTCCTCATCATCAAGAATATCTATGAGCAAGCCAAATAGAGAGGGCGAATAAATCCCAGGCACCACACCCTTGAGAGCGAAGCGGGTGAAAGATGGCCTTGACTCAGCGTCCCCCTCGCCAGTTTGATCCTCGATAACGGCGGCAAGCACGAGATGCAAAATCACATGAACAAAGGCTTCAAATCTTGTGTTTGGTATGCCCTGAAACGCAAGTGTGTCCTTACGCGCCAACAGCGCATAATAAAGTATCTGGATAAAGAGTGTCGTAGAGGTGAACGACGACAGATTTTGGAAGATACCTTTTGATATTGGCGGCAATCTTGGTTCGAAGACAACATCAGCAACAGCTTGGCCATTCTGTTTTGCCTTCCATGTCCGGTAAACATTCTCCGCTTCGTCGCGCTGATTCTTACTGTAATGTGCTATGTATGGATCAATGTCGGCTAGGTGTTCAGGCTTCAACTCGAAGGTGCCAGCGTCGGAAAGGCTCTCAGGAGCTCGAAAATTGGTCATTCCTTCAAGTATCTCCTGAAACTCTTCTTGGTTCGTAAATTTTTCGGAAAGCCGCTCGCTGAGCGCAGAGAACGACAATGGCTTGAAGCAAAGTATGTGTGAAATATCACGTCGAATTGCGAGGGCTAGGGTACTTTTGTGGTCGTTTTGTGGAAGCAGGGACGTCCGATCGCTCAGGAGAACGATAAGAAGATGTATAAAGTCTTCGGCGACATCTAATTGTTGATATGGCTCGTAGCCTGGCCGGATGTTGTATATTCCTCTCATCCAGTCGTCCATACCGAAGCGCTCAATCATCGAAGCTAGGACCCTACTTGGGTCACACACAACCATAGCAATTTGGAGTAGGAATATGTCACGGTGGTGGGCGAGATCGCGACTCAGAACGCCACGGTACGTATGCATCTGGTGACGGAGACTTAAGCCGTTGCGTACCCATATTCCGGCCTTCATCTGAGCTAGCCAAACGCAGACCCGAAGCGGAAGGTCAAATAGCGCCATGAGGTAACTCTCTGAATCGCGCTCTGAGATGAGACTACGCGATGGAGAGGAATCTTGGACATCTTGACTTGAGAATTGAAGTAAACTCCGAATCTGCTCCAGGGGCATACTCTTGCCACAATCAATTAGCCATGACAAAGTATAATGTAGTGCATGATGAAAACTGATAGGCTCGCGTTCGACAACAAAATCGACAACCGAGTAGTTCCAATCATACCCAACGTAATGGCTGTCAAACCTGAAAGGTTCAAGCTCCTTAAAACGAGTCTCCGTTTTTAACTCGGCCTGATCAAAGCGCAAACGTTCTGCACCAGTGGAGTTGATGACTGTAGCTTTGGCCACTGTTCTGATGACCCGCGATAGATTGGCTAGGTCATCGTCCTTTACAAACCTGAATGACTCCGCAAATTGGCGGCACAGTTTGTTGATCTCTCTGGTAAGTAGTGATGCACTGATCCAAGCATCTGTTTCATATTCCACATGATCTCCAACCGCCCTGATGTTTGGGCAAATGCCTTGGGGAAGCTTCACCAGGTCTAATAACTGGAGGACGTATCTTTCTTCAGTCCGAAGCTTTGCTTGCACATAGCCGCATCCGAGTAGATAGTGCAGATCTTGAAAGAAGTGGGCCATGCGACGATTGGCTACGGAGCCGGCATCGAATGCTAGCGTGGCTGTGGAAGACATCTCCCAAGGATGACCAACTTGTCGAGTCGTGAGGAAGGTGTAGAGGATAGACATGAGATTAGTGAGAAAGTTGCCGCGCTCAACGATCTCTTCAGTGATCGACGGAGTTGTGAGCATCTGTAAAGATAGATTAATGATTGAATGGTCTGGTTCACGATCTGCAACGAGGTACAGCTGGGCCAGCACCGTATATAGGCCAGCGAATCGAAGACCTAAAATGCGTTTGAACTGCGGTATGTTGACTACTGTGCTGATGTATAGATCTCGTAGATCTACGCGCGCTTTCTTCCACATTCGAAGGTCGAAGAGGATCATCCAGTCCAAACGGACTCTTTGCCGCAGGTCCTCATGCAGAGCTGTTGGCTCTCTGGATGCATATCCTTCGGGCTGTTCTAGCCAATAACTTGGGGGACGCGGCTGGATTCTTTTTCGTGCTTGATAGGGGGTTCTTGGGATCTCAATGTTCGTTTTCGAGATATTTGAGGTGGTGTTCACAGGCTCGACACTGTCATACTCGGACATTACCGCTGAAAGACCGCGCATTCTGATATCCTGACGTCCAGTGGGTCGAGCAGGTGGGGGTGGAGGAGGAGGCGGCGGCGGATAGCCAGCGTATGTTGCTTCCGAAACTTCTGTTTCGTCCTCTGGCTCAACCGGTGTTCGCATCTCGATGTCTCGATCAGAGTCTTCAACTACAGCGTTAAGGAAATCCATATCGAGATCCATCTCATTTTCATCAAGTGGCCTCTCCGCTTCATCGCCATCTTCTTCTTCGTTGGAAACATCGTTTCGCTCCGCAAGAGCAGTTTCCATGGCCCTCCTCTCGGCGTTCCGCTCTGCAAGAGTTGTCTCTATGACCCTCAAGCGACCAGCGAGTGCGTCCCGTCGCGAGGCCTGTACCAAGACATGCCTGCTATACTCAGCGGACTCATCAACCTCATGATCATCCATATCCCTGCCGATCGTGGAGTTGGTTGCCGCGCTTCCAGTACGCCAGACCTTCAAGAGCTCTTCGCAAATGACCTGCCGGAACAAGCCGTCATTTTGGTTGACACTGCAGCCCGCAATATCTACGAGCCACTCTATCATTGTGCCACACATCTGTTCACGGAAGGTATCCCGTGAAGATCGGATCGTCACTGTAACTTTGATCTCCTCAATTATCTTGGCGCACTTGAGTAGCTCTGGAATATCTTTCGAATACTTGACAACGGATCGCCCGATATCGTTGGTTTCGTTGGCTCTCTCGAGGCCAAACTTCATTCTTTCTTTACAAGCTCTCGCCACTTGAGTTTGCACTTCGTCCACGGTATGCTTTTCATCGTTCCACAGAACGAGTGCGAATTCTGGATCTGGATCCTCTGCCTCTTCATACCACTTGGACGCAAGATGTGACAACCGTTCATCCTGCCTTATGGTGTCTTCAGTCTTTTGTAACCGTAGTTGCTCTGGTGAACAAGATATGACATCGCACATGTAATCTATGGCCCGGCCGATGGTCATCCTTATGCTCTCCATGAATTCGTCATGAACGCTTGGTGTCTGCTTCCTCTTCCCGGCCATGCTTGACATTTCAGCATCATGGATAGTACAATGCACGGGTATCCTCCAGGCTTCTTGATCTCCACAGTCGCAGCAGCCGCTGTTGCCGGGGGATATGCTGACGTTGACCAAGTGATCCGTATGGTCAGAAGCATCGAAGCACCGGCTACATAGCACGCAGGTGTCGTCCAAAGTACAGGTCCTGCAGCGATATGTTGCTTCTCCAAATTTGAATATGTGCCCACATGGCTTGCCTCTTGCAGCTTCAGTATACTCGGCACCCTCCCTTATGCCTTGTGCTTGTCGTAGACACCATTCCTGGTCCTTTTGAGGTAACCTGCATCGAAAAAGTGCCCTTAAGTATTTATCGTCCCTCGCAAGCAGTGACCTAAACAGCGCTTGTTGAACTGCTTGGCTTGCCTGCGTGGTATATCGATAGGCGTATCGTTCGGGCAAATCCCGGAGGACCTCACAGAGCTCTCGCTCACGACTAGTCAGGATCATTTTGGAGTAGCGTGCGCATAGCTATAAGCAAAGAGCGCAAGTGTGTTGGACGCAAGTGGAATGTGCCTGATTACCGGGGCGTTGAGTTCGTGAGTCCCGTTCGGAAGGCAAGTGGGGCGGCGACACAGTTGGATGCACTGCTGTTCTTCGGTGCGTGGCAGTCAAGAGGAAGGGTTTCGTTGTCGAAGGAAAGATTCTGGCGGCTGGTTTCCAACGGGTTACGGATTCGATGATGGCAAAGGTTGAATAGATGAGATTAGTCGAGTCAGATACTCGGCAACTAAGTCTTCACTCTTGGACTTCGCTCAGAGTCAACATTCGATCATGATCTACATCTGTTGCAAGCTTTGCACTACCTCAGGCCTGTGCTATGCCAAGTATTGAGAATAGAGATCTTTGGTTGACGCCTTTCCAATACGATGCCGATTTTCAACACCGGAATAGCAAGAATCCCCAATTTTCACACAGTGCCCCCGAGAAAACACCATCCCCATGCTCAAGCTCAGGATCAACGGTCACATATATATTTGCTGATGCCGTAGTGTCGATCTCTTCAGCTTTCAATTGCCCAACTGCCAAGTCGACTCCCGTCTTCACTAGTCCTTGTCCACGTATCTGTGCTTAATGTCCTTCCATTGTCGCTGAAACACCCTATCAGTCCAAGCTCTCCATATTTCTCAATGCTTTCCACAGTACTAACCCCCCTATTGTTGGCGTCCCATAGCTTCGTCATTCCCACATCAAAGCCTCTATACCGCCGTCAGGATCTCTTTGCGAATGATTCCACAGGTGACTCATACATTTCGAATAATAGCGCGCCACCGAAGACAGTAGCTAGGAATACCACATTCCTTCGGAAGATAGAGCTTTTTACTGGTCAGCTCAAATGCTCGTTGTTGGACCCGTAGATACTGACTTATAGATGCCGGAAGCGATCTATAGATATATTAGTTCAATATTGACTTCACAGCGGCGAAGGAAGACAGTTACGCCAGGCATTTTGGCAGTGAAGGTACGCGGGCACTGTGGGTGGTTGGAGAAAGGAGCGATGGTGGTGGTTTGACATGAGGTTTGACGAAATATAAAGATGCGGGAAGAGGGTTTGCTGAGGGGCCTTTGATTGGCTGACGGAAAAGGAAGCTTCAACCGCGAGAAACACAATCAGGGTGACCATCACCCACATCTGGGTGCCGCACACCTCGTCTGGGTGAGCACTCACCCTTCATTATGGACTACATCATGGCGCCTCCTGATATTTGGAGCATCCAAAAACGCGTGCCCTTTCTCGCGCGTGCACTGCCTGCCCCAGATGGCCCGGAAGCGGCCGCTGGATCGTATAAGAGGCAGCAATATGCCGCCCAGCTCCATCGAAAGACTGCTATCCTCACGGGCATTGATCTCGTACTGTGCGATCTCGCAACATGGGTTAGGAAAAGCATCAGTAAATGAATTGGCGGCCAGGTCTCAGGCCAAGGAATATACGCCAGAAGCTCACCAGGCGAAGGATAGCATCAAGATCAAAGAGACCGCGTTGAGAAGACATTGGAGGGTCAAAGCTCGGCGATAGAGCAGTATGAACAGTGAGTATATACCTTAGGCTAGTCGCAGTCAAAAGGCCATGCTTACAAGGCTGAGCAGATGGGTGATTCTTAAAATAACGAAAAGGCGAATAGCAAAGCAATCAGTAGCAGCGACTCTGTTTCAGTCGATGCTTGTAACGCAAGGCTAGCGATTCTCTATCTGACAGCGGTTGCTCTATCCCCACCCAAATGGCTTAGACGGATTCTGAATTGGTGATTTAGATCTGGTAAAGCACTGCCTTACAAACGCTCTCGAGGAACTCTCGGCGTTGAGACACCGAAAACACCATCTGTTGCGTTATCTGCCACCGAGCTCTTGCAGGTTATCAAAGCTTGAGAGATCCATCCCCCTTGCCAAAAAGTACTAGGCTCTCTGTCGTCAGATCTGCCCGCCCGTCATAGATCTCAACGTCTCAAGCATAAGAGCAAGCTTACAATCGTTGGAACATTGAGTCAAGTCTGAATTACACAGCAAGCCACCGATGAGAAATATATGATACTCATACTTGCAGACAAGGACGGGTAGGCAATACTCGTAAAAGCCCATCCTGATAATACACGCTGTTAGCTAAGCTTCCACCCATGGCTTAGAGGTGAGAATGGTTTCGCCAAGTGGAGCACTGTCAGCACAGACGGCCGTTTCTGGTCGAATATTGGAATAGAAGACTCTGAGAACGACGAGCTCGAGATAGTCGAGTTGACACAAAAAACAGAAATTGCCAATTTGCCTCTCTTTGCGAAATCATCATCGAAGCCTACCACATCTTGTGAAGCTATCAAGTCCATTGAAATCTGCGAAATCTTGGATTTGGAGAGCGAGTCGGATGAGTTCGGTTCACGGCAAGAGATCTTGAGTGAAATTTCTGACGATGAAGAATCCAATATTGGCCACCCAGAACCTCGCAAGAGTGCAGAAGAGAGTGGTGTACCCAGATCGGTTAAGAAGCAAGAACTCCAACTTCGTCTCTGTCTAGCCTGAACATCGTCAAGCGGATGCACTGGCCATCGCAACACCCCGGTACTCCCCCTCCAGCGCGTAAGAAGAGGAAATTGGCCATGCCATCCCCACCGAAGCCAGCTGTGTCGACCTCCCCTAATCTTAGCCCTTCCACACGCGTTGATCGCAGGAATTACAGCAAAAGTGACAATATGAAAGCGGTCAAAATGGGCTGTATCTCGACACCACACAAAGCTTCCGCCTCTTCCGTCCCGAAGTTCAAGAAGGCCTGTACGACCTCTTTAGACAACCACATCTGGCGTGCAACAACGTCTTCGCATCGTACTAGAACCAATCTTGAGGTTAGCTCGCTCACACCACTCTTCTTCGACAAGCTATCAAAGACATCGTCGCCTATGAGAGCGATAGAAGCGCATTCGATAATCTTGCACTTCTTGTTGGGCAACGTTGCTCTTGATATCATCTCGAAGGACTGGGAGCAGTGCTCCACGTTTGGAAAGTTCAACAAGGAAGTCGCTCGCGTCGTGGCCTGCTTGAGTCAAGCACGTTTTGACACCGAGATAAATCTTCTTCTGGCAGACATTGATAGTGGCGAAAGTGGGCTTCCGCTAGGTTGAAAGGACAAGCCGAGCTATAAGAAGTTTTGCAATGCAATTACAAAAGCTACCCCGGACCAAGAAGAAAGATTACATGTCAAGAGTTACTGCTGCAGGATTGATACGGATGATCTCTACAAGATATCGTCCTGTAAATAGCCGAACTGTGATATTGCGTGTAAAGGAATCGCAGGATGTGCAGGATCCGAAGGGTATACCAGATGTATCTGAGCATGTAATTGAACAAAGGATCTCAATTCTCTTCTAAAGTCGACTTAGCCGTGTACCAAGGTAGGTCTTGAAAGACCTTTGGCACGAATACACCGCATATCTGCTCATTTTGTGGACATTGTCACATATGAATTAGCCCACATTTTCGACGCCCAGCATCGCCCTCAGACTATTGTCCACACCCTTCAGTCACTGTCCCCTTAATCTCGAGCTCGTCGCCTCCATTCACATTATTATCCCTTCTATCTATCGCTTCTCTCGCGCCTTGTACAGCTACAGCCTTCTGACCCTCCAGAACCCTCAATTCATTCTCTACCTTCTTAATCTCCCTCGTCTTTGGAGGCAAAGCTTGTTTGTCCGAGGATTTATCGCTCCCTGTGTGCTCATTGTTCGATCGGATTGCACCGAAAATTGCTTAGACAGTTTGTGACTCTCTTCCAGGAGCTCTTCAAGGCTGGTCTCTCGCATGCTGTCCTGAGCTTGTGCCAAATTGTCTTCAGCTTGTCGCAGCCGCTCCTCCAAGTCTCGTATCACTTCGTCACCCGCCATCTTAAGCTAAGCGATTGCGAAGGACGATATAAGAGTTTGCGTAAAGATGTGCATCTGTGAGAACGGACGTTGAAGTAAATAGAGGAAGAATGACCTAACCGGAAGAACAATAGCGTCTACGCTAAATGCATTGACACAAACAACAATCGAAGGAAGATAGGAATTATCTACTATACTACTTTTGTCTCTCGAAAAAAAGATACAATGCACGGCTACATGATTTTGTACTAGGCTTTGAGAAAGAGAGGCGAGCTGCAACATCAACACACCTCTATCGAAGATATGAGAAACCATCTTTTTCCTTAGCAAGGTACACTATTGACTGTTGCAGATATCTCTTCTCGTTCGATATTTATGGTTCTTCCTACCTAGTGACATGGCAGATTATTGCTATTGGATGCGACAATCAAGAGACAAAGCCGTAGATGCTGGTGTGTGGCCAGGTGTTACGCTGGTACTTCCGTAAGGGGTATTAGAGCGAGTTATGCTATTGGAGAGGTTTGTAGGCGTCTTTAGGCAATGCAAGCAATCACTTGGTAACAAGGGTTGCAACTATAGGCAATCTTATGTTCAATGAACCTTCATAGATGATTCAATGAATTAGAGTAACAATAAGTAAAGACTTAAGATAAGTTAAACACGATTCATAAGAAAGTCGCGTTCGAAAGCTATATACTTTTTCATCATTTGAGGTTCAAGGTGTTCAAAATGTTCAAAATCTTGATCACCTTGATCACCTTAATTCGAAATTCAAGGTGCTCAAGAGTCAAGTCATCTTGATTATTTTAATTTTGTCGATAGATCTTCTCTTTTTGATTATCTTTGTGAAGAGCGATGCGCGACGAATAGTACTTATTAGCATGCGACTCGTAACACTATCTTTTCTCTTCAAGGATTTTCGTCTCGAAATCATTTATTCTTTTTTACTATGTTAATCAAGCTAATTACTAAACAACGTCGCAATTTCGTTGCTAATCGTCGCTATAAGTACGCTCTTCTCACAATGCGTTCTTGTCGAATTTGTGTCGCATTTGACGTATCTTGTCAAGTAAATAAAGAATATCTTAAATGTGAGAAGTGTTATCGAAAGAATTAAAAATGCGATTTGGCTTCTAACTATCAAGAAATAAATAAAGCTATTTAAAAGACTAAAAAGCTAAATGATAAAATAATAGAATTGCGCCTAAGAATTGCGCGAAAGACAAAACAAAGAAAACACTAATTTTGTTCTTTAAAAAATATGAATGATGCGAAGTCGAAAAATATCTTAAAGATCGAAAAGAATAAGAAAGAAGTCAAATGTACTAAAGAGACGTTCGAGACTCTATTTAATATTATTATCGATTTTTCATTGTTTGCTTTCTTGTCTCTTAATGTTCTATCAACTCTTATGAGTGATTTTGTCGTTGACGAAATCGTCGCAATTTGTTAAGGCATTTCTTTAAATTCTTGAGTAACTCTTATGTATTTTCGAAGATAAAATATTTTTTTCATTTAATAAGATATTTTTGATATTTTTGTTATAGAATTTTCTCAATTTTATATTGTTTCTTTTTTTGTGAATGAAAATAAAATGTGTCTTATAAAGACGTAATTAAATTCGCTAATTTCAACAATAAGATATAAAATATTGAAAATACTTTGACGTTCTTAAGTAAGTCGAGTTCGTAATTGATTAATCTCTTTGTCTTCTTAACGAGAAATGATTCGACTTTGACATAATTTAATTTTTTGTTTAACTTTCTTGTCTTAAGATTTTTCGTAAAAAGATATATTTTATTTTTCTTCTATAATTAAGATATCGTTTTTCGTTTCTTGTTTTAATACTTAATCGACTTCTTTTATATCTTTAAGATGTTGTCGTATATCTTTTTTAATGTTGTTACTCTTTCGATGACTAATTAAGCTAATAAATGCTTTTGTTCTTTCTTAAAGAGATTAAATTCTTTATTATAATTGGCGAAGAATAAAGTTATTTTAGTGATATTTAAAATCTTTGCATTTAATGTTAATTGCGTTATAGATAAAAGTAATACTTAATTGTTGTAAATATTGTTGACGTAATGTCTTAAATATTGCTTCAAACTTTAGTTTGTTCGCTCTATTTAATCATTCGTAACTAGATAATAGATAATGAACATTCTAAGTCTTGTTTCTAACATTAATAGAAGCGTTTTTCAATAGTTAGACGTAAAGAGCTTGTCTTTGTTACTAGTTAATTCTTTAAGTATATTGTGATATCGTATAAGTCGATTCAATACAATGTATTTTAATTATTCTATTATGAACTTTTCTTTACATGCGATAATATGTGAATACTTGATAAGCTTGTTAATCATTATTAGTATTAAATTATATTTGTTTTCAATTGCTAAATTCGTCGATTTAAGCAACTTAATAATAAAGTTCATTGTAACTTTATGTTACGCTAGTACTTTCCACGAAAATATTAGAGAGAATTGTGCTATTAAAGAGATTTGTAGACGTCTTTAGGCAATGCAAGCAATTACTTGGTAACAAGGAATTACAACTTAGTAGTCGTAACAATAAGTCAAAACTTAAGATAAATTAAATACGATTTATAAGAGAGTCGTGTTCGAGAATCTATATACTAAAGAAATTCTTCTTTGTTCGCTTAGCTCGCTAGCGAGCATGTCGAACATTGCTCGCTTAGCTCGTTGGCAAACATGTCGAACATTGTTCGCTCAACTCGTTAGCGAACATGTCGAACATTGCTCGTCTATCAAGTTGTCAAATCTATAAATAGTTGTACTTCGTGCTACATGTTGCGTCGTAAACTATATATCACGTTGTTTCGAACTAAGCTCGTAACACTATTTCTTTTCTTAAAGATTTTTGTCTCGAAAGTTAAATCGTTTTGTCTATTATATCTTTTTAGCAACAAAATCGTCTTTGTATCGCATTCGAAATCGAACGTTACGATGTACTAATAGATATTGCTTGCGAACGTTGCTCTTTCTCTAATTGTTCTTGTATTGTTATGAAAAACTCTTCGTCTTATTTAAAGTGTTTGAAATGTGTTCGTGCGAACAAATTGTACGTAAACATGTCTTAATCTTTTCTTGATCACAATAGAAAAAATCTTTTTATTAAAATCGCTAAAGATGAAGCTTTGTTAACAATTGTCATAACTCGATTGCTACGAAATAAGAAAATTCTAAAGAAAATTAATACAAAGGCGAAACGAAAGACATAATACTTGTTGTCAAGAATGAAAGAATCGAATGTTTCGAAGTCTTTCAATTGTTTCGTTGCGAATGCTCTTGTTAAGTCGTCTTTTATCTTCTAGTTATCTTTCGCTATGCTAGATAATTATTCGAACGTTAATGAAATAACTAGATAAAATCATAGCAATCATCAAGATTCTTCTTTGATTCTCACGTGTTCTTTGAGATAAAATATTTTTTTCACTTAATAAAATAGCTTTAATCTTGTTGCTTTAGAATTTTTTTCACTTTGTATCTACTTTTTTTCTAGACTTTGTAACGAAATGTTTTCTATAAAAACGTAATTGAATTCGCTAGTTCCAACAATAAGATATAAAATACTAAAAATACTTTGACGTCTTTAAGTAAGTCGAGTTCGTAGTTAACTAGTCTCTTAGTCTTCTTAACAAGAAACGATTCGACTTTAATATGATTTAATTTCTTGTTTAAATTTCTTATCTTAAGATTTTTTGTAAAAAAATATATTTTATTCTTTTTCTTTAGCTAAGATGTCGTTTTTCGTTTTTTATTCTAATACGTGATTGATTTTTTTTGCATTCTTAAGATGTTGTCATATATCTTTTTCAATGTCGCTATTCTTTTAATGACTAATTGTGCTAACAAATGCGTGTGTTCTTTCTTAAAGAAATTAAGTTCTCTATTATAGTTGACGAAGAATAAAGTAATCTTAATAATATTTAAAATCTTTGCATTAAGTGCTAATTGTGCCATAAATAAAAGTAATATCTAATTGCTATAAGTATTGTTAATATAGTGCCTTAGATATTGCTCTAGACTCTAGTTTGTTCGCTCTATTTAATCATTCGTAACTAGATAATAGACAATAAACATTCGAAGTCTTGTATCTAACATTAAAAGAAACGTTTTCTAATAGTTAGACGTAAAGAGCTTGTCTTTGTTACTAGTTAGTTCTTTAAATATATTATGATATCGTATAAGTCGATTTAGTATAATATATTCTAGTTGTTTTGCTATAAACTTCTTCTTGCATGCAATAATATGTAAATACTTAATAAGTTTGTTAATCATTACTAGTATCGAATTATATTTGTCTCTAGTTACTAGATTCGTTAACTTAGACAACTTAATAATAAAGTTTATCGTAACTTTATTCTATAACAATTTAGATAACTTCTAATATTGAATTTCGCCATAGCTCGCATGCGTATTATGTTTGTTCTACTAATAACTAAAGCATCGTTTAATGTATATTTCGACAACTTGTCTTATCTATAAGAACTAACAATGTTGACGTAAAAGCTAAAGAATTTTGGTCACTTTCGAATGTCTTTGCAATGATTTATCGTAATGCTCTCTTATATATTTGTTTACTTTGTCAATAAATATCTAAAGTTTTTCTTTCTTTATTATAAATTCTTTTGTATTATTTCTAAGTATTCGTAATGTAACATTCAACTTATGTTTGTTTGCTAATAATGATTCGTTTTTATTAATTTTAAGTATACTATAATTAAACGATTCTTTCGATTTTATATAATTATTTCTTTTGCTAAGTGCGTTTGCTTTGTCATTATTTTTGTCTAAGATATATTGTATTTTAAACTTGTATTGTTTAAGTCGTTCTAATTATCGTATTTGTCTTTTGTTAAATTGTTTAATAATAATAAAGTGCACAAAATTCTTATAATTTGTAAAAATCGTTAATTTTAATAATTTTTCGATGTATACTCTTTAAGACTTTAAGAAGACTATAATAGCGAATAGCTTTTTGTCGTAAACATCGTAATTCTATTTGACTAACAAGAGTTTTCTTAAAAAATATATTATTAAATGTTATATGTTTTTATGTTCTTAACTAAAGTATGCATTAATAATTAGATTTAATGCGTCGATTTCAATTCTATTTAATAGTCGTAAATTGTACATTTTTAATACTAGTTTCTTTAAGCATTTTAGCTTAAGATTTTAGAATAATTTCTTTTCTACGAATTCTTATATTTACGACGTATTTTTTTTCGTAAAATTCGTTAATAATATCGCATTAATAAAGTAGTTTTTAATAAACTTTTTGTTGTAATTTATGAAATCTAGGAAAAATTGTACTTTCTTGACATTAATAAATGATTTTTATTTTTTAATTGCTCGTAGTTTTTTAAGATTTATGTGTACTTCATGTTGTTCTATAATAAATTCAAGAAAGTCAACTTCTTTTTAATAAAATTCGCATTTCTTTAATTTAAGATGTAAGTTTCTTTTGTTTAAACATTCTAATACTTTGAAAACATAATTAATATGTTCTTTCAAAATTTTTGAGTAAATTATAATGTTGTTCAAATATGTTATGACAAATAAATTCAAATATTGTCGTAATATATTATTAATTATTTTTTAATACGTTGTTAAGACGTTTGTGAGTTCGAACGACATTATCGTATATTTGTATAGTTTATATCGTGTGCAAAAAGTTATCTTTTACTTCTCTTTTATCTTTATTCTAATCTAGTTATACGCTTCTCGTAGATCTAGTTTAGTGAAATACTTCGCTTCAAATAGTCGATCTTGAAGCTCACTAATATTGGATAATGAGTATCGATTCTTAATTGTAATATAATTTAGCTTTCGATAATTAACACATAGACGAAGAATTTCGTTCTTCTTAAATACAAAGAGAATCGAGTATTCTATCTATAATTAGAATTTTTTAATAAATTTTTTCTTTTCGTTTTTTACTAGATATTCGCGAAGTACTTCGAGCTTCTTTTTAAATAAAGCATATATAAATTTAAACGTAAGTTGCTTGTTTAATTCAAGTTTAATTTTATAATTTTACGATTAATGTTTAGAAAGAATCTTTATCGTTTTCTTTTCTTAAAATAGATGCTCTCAATTGTTATATATTCGTAATACGTGCTTTAGCGATTTCTTCGTTATACTAGATAATCTAAGACTCTTAAAAAGTTCGTAGTTTTCTTCACTTACTTTGACTTTGTGATTTAGCTAACTTGTGTCAATGTTTATTAAGTCGAACTTTATTAGATTGTTCTTTTGCAAGAATGCAAGCTCGCTATTTGCGATCAAATTTCGATTTAATCTTTTATCTATTATTGAACGCTATTAATGCGTAGATTGAATGTGAATTGCGTGTTCGCATTGCGCAAATCTAAGTACTTGTGTATTTTAGTTAACTTTTAGATTATGTTGTTTTAATCAAAGCATTTCTAGTACAATATCGTAAATGATCATTTTTACTATATTAAAGATTAGCTTCTTGTGATGTTGCTAAATAGCTATTGATAGTAATTTCGTTTCTTTGTTTACTCTTTCATTCTTATTAAGTAATAAATTTCTATTTACAACTACTAGATTGTATGCGTTAGACTTCTTTTAAGTAGAATATTTTTTCCTTTTTACAAGAGCTTTAACTATAAAATTATCTATTGCATTAGAATTAATTATTGCTATAAGTTGACGATCGTTAATCTTAATTAATGTGATAAAACATCGTACGTATGCTATTAAGTTTAGTTGCTATTATTGAACTAATATATTACATTTCTTTAATATGCTCTTTATTAAGAAATTTGAACTTTTTCTTGCTTTTGTGTTGCAACTTCTATTGCAAACGTCTATTTGCGCTAAGCTTTCTTTTGTTGCTAAATTGTTAACTTTAACTTTCTAGAAAATCAATTAATTTCTTTCTTTTCTTTTAGATAAGTTTAGCATAAGTTGTCGTAACAAGTTGTTCAACTAAGTGTCGCATATTTCTTCGATTGCTTTATCTTTTATCTAGATAGATTAACACTATTTAGTTGTTATTTAATTTCGTCAAAAATGTCTTTTTCTTTAGTGGCGTCGCTTTCTAGCGTTTTCTTGCATTTGTTCACGATTTAATTAATTTATTTCTTCTTTAATGAGCTAGTTAAAGCGTCAAGATGTTTCGTAATATCTTCTATGCAATCGTAAAAGTTCTTTCAATTATACTCTTCGTTTAAGTCGATAGCTAGACTATAAGATTTGATGATTTTCTTAAGTGTTTAATTAATTTCTTGCGTAGATGCGAGTGTCTTGTCTAATAATGTTTTATCTAGAACTTTCTATAATTGATCTAGATTCTCTATCAAATAATAGTTGTCGTTTAATTTAGTTTCGAAGATGTTCGTCTCTATGTTGATTTGCTTTCTAATGTTGTCTTGACTATCAAATATTTCTCTTAACATAGCATTGATTTGTCGACGATTTATTAAGTTTCGCGATCAACAATCTTTTGCGAAGTGACTTGATTTGCCACATAAATAGCACCTTTTCTAGAATTTGTTACCTTGCTTTCCTCTAGAATTCTTTTCTTTGCGTCGTTAGATAAAATTTAGTTTTATAAATGTAGATTTACGATAGTTTAAGTTATTGTACTTTTGATTAAAACGAGATTCTTTTAAATGATATTTAATTGTCGATTCAAAGAAAATTCTTGTTCTTTCGTAAAATTGATCGTATCGCTTTTTTATAGCTCTCTCATATAGTTTGTCGTTAAGATCGATAACTACTTCAATAAGATTAAACATATCGCTAATGAATTTGTTATCGCGCATAATTTTGTTCTTAAGATTGTTCTTAAAATCTTGTCGAAACATTGTCATAAATGCGACATCGTTTCACTTAATAAGATTAACATACTTTTAGAACTTTGTTGCGTACTTTGTTGCGAAAATTCGTTAAATTAAATGCTAGATTATTCTTTTTACGATTTGTTTCTCGTTAAATGTTTTAAAGATTCTTCGAAGCTCTCTCTTAAAGTTGTCGAAATTCGTGAACATTGCACGAGAATTTTCGTTATAATTTTCTAAATATTTGCGTAAGTTTAACTTAAGTCAATGCTAAGCTCTTTCTCTAAAAAATATAAATGCGAAAATTGTCTTCTTGTTCGCTAGAACAAGATAAAAGATAAAATAAATATTTATTTGCATAAGCTAGTTCTTCAAACTAGTTCGATCTTCATAATAGACGTTAGATTTATTAATTCTTATCTTGTCGTCTTTATTAACAAAGAGTCGACGTAATGCTATTAAGCTAATGCTTAAGATAGAAGCGCGTTGATCTAATATAAACATTCTTAAAGTGTTCAAAGTGTTACGCTAGTACTTTTCACGAAAATATTAAAGAGAATTGTGCTATTGAAAAGATTTGTAAACGTCTTTAGACAATGTAAGCAATCACTTAATAACAAGAGATTGCAATTTAATAATCGTAACAATAAGTTAAAACTTAAAATAAATTAAATACGATTTATAAGAAAGTCGTATTCGAGAATCTATATATTAAAGAGATTCTTCTTTGTTCGTTTAACTTGTTGGCGAACATGTCGAACATTATTCGCTTAGTTCATTGACAAATATGTCGAACATTGCTCGCTTAACTCGTTGACAAACATGTTAAACATTGTTCGTTTGTCAAATCGTCAAGCTTGTAGATAGTTGTACTTCGTGCTATATATTACGTCGTAAACTATATATCACGTTGTTTCGAACTAGACTTGTAACACTTTATTTTATAACAATTTAAATAATTCTTAATATTAAATTTCGTTATAGTTCGCATGTGTATTATGTTTGTTTTGCTAATAATTAAAACATCGTTTAACGTATATTTCGACAACTTGTCTTATTTGAAGAAACTAATAATGTTGACGTAAAAGTTAAAGAGTTTTGATCATTCTTAAATGCTTTTGCAATAATTTATCATAATATTTCTTTATATATTTGTCGATTTTGTCGATAAATATTTGAAGTTTTTCTTTCTTTATTAGAAATTCTTTTTTATTGTCTCTAAGTATTCGTAAAATAGCATTCAACTTATATTTTTTCATTAATAGTAATTTGTTTTTGTTAATCTTAAGTATGCTATAATTAAACGATTTCTTCGTTTTTATGTAATTATTTCTTTTGTTAAGTGCGTTTGCTTTATTATTATCTTTGTTTAATATATATTATATTTTAAACTTGTATTGTTTAAGTCGCTTTAATTATCGCATTTGTCTTTTGTTAAACTATTTAATAATAATGAAATATAAAAGATTTTTATAATCTATAAGAATTGTAAATTTTAATAATTTTTCGATGTATACTTTTTATAATTTTAAAAAGACTACAATAGCGAGTAGCTTCTTGTCGTAAATATTATAATTTTGTTCAATTAACAAAAGTTTTTTCGAAAAATATATTATTAAGTATTATATGTTTTTATACTTTTGATTAAAGTATACATTAATAATTAAATTTAATGCGTTAATTTTAATCTTATTTAATAATCGTAAATTGTACATCTTTAATACTAGTTTTTTTAAGCATTTTAATTTAAGATTTTAGAATAATTTCTCTTTTGTTAATTTTTATATTTATGACGTCTTCTTCTTCGTAAAATTCGTTAATAATATTGCATTAACGATTTTTAATGAACTTCTTGTTGTAATTTATAAAATCTAAAAAGAATTAAATTTTTTTAACATTAATAAATGATTTTTATTTTTTTCATTACTTGTAGCTTTTTAAAATCTATGCGTACTTTATGTCGTTTAACAACAAATTCAAGAAAATTAATTTCTTTTTGATAAAATTCGCATTTCTTTAATTTAAAATATAAGCTTCTTTTGTTTAAACATTTTAATACTTTGAAAACATAATTTATATGTTTTTTCAAAATATTTGAGTAAATTATCATGTCGTTCAAGTATGCTATGACAAATTGATTCAAATATTGTCGTAATACATTATTAATTATTTCTTAATATGTTGTCAAGACGTTTGTAAGTTCGAACGACATTATTGTGTATTTGTATAATTTATATTGTATGCAAAAAGTTATCTTTTACTTTTTCTCTATTTTTATTCTAAATTTAATTGTACGCTTCTTATAAGTTTAATTTAATAAAATACTTTGCTTCAAATAATCAATCTTGAAGTTCGTTAATGTTAAATAATAAATATCGATTTTTATCGTAATATTGTTTAGCTTTCAATAATTGACACATAAACGAAGAATTTCGTTCTTCTTAAGTACAAAGAGAATCAAGTATTCTATCTATAATTAAGATTTTTTAATAATTTTTTTTTT
>JAABUQ010004088.1_pt1 | contig 25514 bp, 18 predicted proteins | sample 5560001 | NCBI WGS metagenome assembly JAABUQ01 (sample SAMN10711888, study PRJNA513371) | rock metagenome | isolation source: Antarctica rocks | place: Antarctica: Victoria Land, Finger Mt nord | collected 2015-12-18
GCCTGGACCTGCCCACGTTCGACTTCTGGACGCTGCTCCAGACTGATCCGGCACACCTGACACAAAGACTGTCAACTACACGAAATGCGAAATGAGACAATCCCCACGTGATTCGGGCCTTAATTCCCATCGCCACGGTAGCTTACGCGGACCTTCCGACCGGCTTGCAATCGAAGCGGGACACCACCGGACGTCCCGGACGTCGGTCTTGCGGGGTCGTCCGCCGGGATAGACGGGGATGAGGGGCTCGATCAAGGCCCGTTGCTCGTCGGTGACGTCGCTGGGATCGTGGTGCGTTCTCATCCCATTTCTACGGCGCTCGGCATCCCGATGTTCCCCTTATGGGACAGCCACTCAGTCGTCTTCGCCCGGAATCCGGCCGAACGCGATTTTGCTTTCCATGAGATGGCGATAGTTGTGAACCGGCCCGAAGTAGACCGACAATGGGCCCAAGCGATTGTTGATTTTATCAATGGATCGTGAAAGCCGCTGTAATTTCTCGGTCTCGTCGAAGAGCGAGCGGGGTGTTTGTAACGCCGGCACGAGGCCGGCGACGCTCACGTCCACTTTCTTGATCGGGCAAACTCCCGGCGTGCGCCGTCGCCAAAGCACGTAAAACTGCCTCAGAAGCGTCGGCGTGTCATGCACGGATGGCAAACCGATCTCCTCGGAGAAAGACCCGCCGCACTCGTCCCCGACGGAGATTCGCAAGCTCCTGGCGAGATAGCCGCTCCGCCTCAGTCGCTCCGCCAGCTTGCAGACCAGCCTCGCCATGATGCAACAGGCCCCCTCCTCGTTGCGGAAACGTGGGTCCAACACGTTGGCATGGCTCATCGACCGTCGGGCCGTCGGGAGCTCCGGTTCATCATGCCCGTGAAAGCCGGCCCACCAATGGTGACCGGAAACCGATCCCCAAATGCGGACAGCCTGCTCCCGGCTCACTTCCCACAACTCCCGGACACTCCGGATGCCGTGTTTGTCGAAGCGGGCGAGCATGCCGCGACTGATGCCGTACAGATCGTCCAGTGACAAGTTTTCTATGCGACGGGGCATGTCGTCGACGGACAGGACCGTCAAGCCGTCGGGCTTCTCGAGCTTACTGGCGATCTTGGCCAGCAGGCGCGTCGGCGCGATCCCGATGGAGCACGTCATCCAAGGGCCGAAATCCTCGAGAATCCGCCTCTTGACGTCTCGAGCGAGGTTTCGCGCTTTGTCGGGTTGTCGTTCCTCGCCCCGTAATCGGACAGTCCATTCGTCGACGGAGTAGACACGATGGACCTCGGCGCATTGGTCCACGCCCTGGAGGATGCGCCGATGCACCTGGGAATAGACCTGGGGTCGCGCCCTGACGAGCAGGATTCCTGGGCACAATCGCCTCGCCTCACGCACGCTCGTGCCGACCTTCACGCCGAGCCGTTTCGCATCGTAGCTCGCTGCGATCACGCATGTGCTATCCGTCTCGACGGGGATGACTCCTACGGAACGACCTCGTAATTCGGGTCGGAGATATTGCTCCACCGAGGCAAAATACGAGTCCATATCCGTCAGCAGCCAGTTCATGACTTGCGGCCTCCCGGCCTGGTCGTGTTCTCATGTCCACCAAGATATGCACGTACCGGTAGGCTCGGCAAGGGGACACTCGATTTTCTCCCTAGGCTGTGGGAGTTTCCCAGCGGCACGAGACCTCGGCGGTCTGATAGTCGAGGGTTGCCGAGAGGGACCGAAGGAGTCATGGGATTCCATCGATCCGGCCAGGAAAAGTTCAATAGCCGTCTTGTCGCCCCGATGATTGGGCAGCCGGGGACGGCACGCGGTTGTTACAAGTATCAAATAAATATATAAGTTAATTCTTGAGTGCTTATTAATGCTATTTGCAGAGATGATCATTTTATGTATCGGTCCCGGGCGTTCAAACGGACCTGGTAAGTGCCGCTCGGCGGCAGACAGGACTCCCTCTTCAAGGAGGCGGGGAACGAGGAGGAGTCCTACCGGGGGCACCGCCACCCGATGGCCTCCGCGTCCCCCGAGCGGCCGGAGGAGATCGCGGCCGTCCTCCTCTGCCAAGGCGGTGAGGAGCTGGGGCGAGAAGGACGGCTACCTCGGGAAGAACGCGCTCAGTCATAGGAGCGGCCGCCCATGAAGCGGCGGCGGCCGCCCTCTGCCGGGGATCCGATGGCGATCCTGGCCCAGGTGCCCGACAGGGCCTTTTAGGAGTTGCTCAAGGCCCTCAGGCTCACGGGCACCCGCCCGTCGGAAGTCTGCGAGATCACCGACATTGACGCCTGGGGCGACGCCTGGATGCTCGCCGAGCACAAGGAGGACGACGCCGGCGAGGCGCGGGTCGTCGACCTCAACGATGAGATGCGGGCGATCACCGCCCGGCGGATTGAGCTCCATCCCGAGGGGCCGCGAGGGTGAGCCGGCGCCTCGACCCCGAGGCGCCGACGAGAAACCGCACCGCGCCGTATCGGCGCGCCGTCGAGTGTCCCGACGGGGCGCCGAAGCTCGCCGCCCCGGGGAGAAAACTCCGGGCCGGCGCGCTCCCCGGGGGCAGATTTCCCGCCTGGTCTCTTGAGGGAGGCCCCGGGCGGACCGGGGCCGGCGGGTTCGCCGCCCCCGGCCGGGGCGGAACGAGGCGGAGGTCGCGATGGGAGCGAAAATCGTCGGGCTGGCTGTCCTGACAGGGTTGCTGTGCGGGGGGTCGCCGCCGGACGCGGCGAAGCCGCCGAGCGACCTGGTCGTCCACGAGTGGGGCACGTTCCTCGCGATGAGCGGCTCCGACGGCGTGTCGCTCGACGGGATGTACCACGAGGAGCACGCGCTGCCGGGGTTCGTCCACGCCCGGTCGCGCGACCAGCTCCGCTGGCGCTCGATCTTTACCAAGGGGGAGACGCCGGTCATCTACTTCTACACGGGCAGGGAGCAGAACGCATCCGTCGAGGTGCGATTCCCGAAGGGCGTCTGGACGCAGTGGTACCCGCAGGCCGAGTTCGTCCTGCCGAGGCTGGCGAGCCTGCCGGTGCCCGCCACCGAGGCCCCCCGCGACGGCCGGATCGTCTGGAACGTCCAGATCACCCCCGCGCCGGCGAAGGACCTGACCCCCCGGCCGCCCGCGGCCTCGGCCGACGCCCTCTGGAACTTCGCCCGCGAGGTCGACGCGGCGTTCGTCAAGGCCTACGACCCGACGAGGCCGGGCCTGTCGTACGACACCGAGCGGTTCCTCTTCTACCGAGGCCTCGGCACCGCCCCCCTGCCCGTCCGGATGACGGCCGACGACGGCGGCACGATCACCGCCGACCCCGCCGGGCCGGGCGTGACGCACCTGTTCGTGTTGCGGGTCGAGGGGGGCCGGGGCCTGTTCCGGTATTACCCGTCGCTCGCCCCCGGCCGGACGATCACGAAGGCCATCCCGCCGATGGCCAAGCCGATCCCGGCCGGCGAGTTCGCCGGCGTGGTCGCCGACGCCTTGGCGGCGCGGCTCGTCGAGAGCGGGCTCTACCCGAAGGAGGCCCGCGCGATGGTCAACACCTGGCGGTCGAGCTACTTCGGCACCGACGGCGTCCGCGCCCTCTTCATCCTGCCGCAGGCGTGGACCGACGAGTCGATCCCGCTCCGGGTCGATCCGAAGCCGAAGTCGGTCACGCGCGTGATGGTCGGCCGCCTCGAGCTGCTGACGCCCGGGCGCGAGCGGCTGGCCGAGGCCGCGGTGCGGGGCCTGGCCTCGGCCGACCCGGCGGAGCGGTTCGGGGCCTTCCGGACCCTCGAAGCTCAGGGCCGCTACGTCGAGCCGATCCTCCGGCGCGTTCTGGCCTCCACGAGTGACGAGCGGGTGCGCACCCTCTGCCGCCGGCTGCTGCTGGCGGGCTACGTGACCGACCTGCGCGCCGCGGTCCGCTCCCCCGTGGCGACCCATCCGGCCCCCGCGGCGATGACCCCCAACGAGGACCCGGCGTACATCCGCGCCCGGCTCGCCGGGCTGCTCCGCGAGGTCGGCCTGGACGACGAGGCGAAAGCTGAGGGCGTCGCGGCACAGGCCGCGCTGGGCCGTCTCCCGAGGCGCCAGGGCCTCGCGTGCGAGAGCCGCCTCGACCTGCGGGCGCTGGCGCTGGCCCTCGGAGCCACGGGCGACGACCGCGGCGCGGCGAAGCAATACGGCGAGCTCGTCGACCTCGGCGGCGAGGCGTCGCGCCGGCAGGACTGCCGCAAGTGCCACCAGCAGTCCGGCGCCGCGATCGCCGGCGGGCTCCGCGGCTGGTGGGCCGGCGAGGCGTACGCGAAGGCCGAGCAGCGGTCGGGCCGGCTCGGGCCGACCGTCGCCGCCGCCGAGACCTCCGCGGCCGTCCCCACGCATCGCGACGCCGCCCGCCTGAAGCTCGCCTTCCTCTACCCGCTCGCCGGCCGCACGGCCGACGCCGAGGCCGCCTGGACGGCGATCGGGGAGCCCCGGACTCCGGTCTCGAGTCGGGATTGATCCACAGATTTCACGGAAGACGCCGATGAGATGAGTCGCCATACCGGGACATCTGGAACCTGCCATGCGACATCCGCAACGAGGAATGCCCGGGTCGAGTCGCCGCGGTCTTGGGGCGCCGATCCGCGGCCCAGGGCTTACACTGGGAGGGGTCGTGTCGGGGAACGTACCACGGCGGGGCGGCTGACCATGAGCGTGGCCGAGGACCGGGAGCCGGGCGAGCGGCTCTCGCGGTTCCGGGAGTATCTGGGCCTCCTGGCGCGGCACGAGGTGTCGCCCCGGCTGCGTTCGGCCATCGACCTCTCGGGCGTCGTCCAGCAGACGCTGCTCGACGCCCACCGCTCGCCCCGCCGGCCCCGCACCGAGGCGGAGACGGCGGCCTGGCTCCGCGCCGTGTTCCGCAACAACCTGGCGGACGAGGTCCGCCGCCGAAACGCCGGCAAGCGGGCCCAGGGCCGCGAGCGGCCGCTCGACCCGGCGGGCGAGGGGCCGGCCGCCGGGCATACGTCGCCCAGCCAGCGGGCGATCCGGGCCGAGGAGCTGCTGCGCCTGGCCGGGGCGCTGGCGACCTTGCCCGGATCGCAGCGGCGGGCCGTCGAGCTGCACCACCTCCGGGGGCTCCCGCTCGCCGAGATCGCGGCCGCCCTCGGCACCACGAAGCCGGCCGTCGCCGGGCTGCTCCATCGCGGACTCAAGGCGTTGCGGGCCCGGCTCATGTGCGGGGACCTGGACGAGGGGTTATCTCATGGCGAGCGCCCGTCCTGAAGGACAGCGGCCCGAGGGCGGCCCCGACCTCGACGAGATCCTGGCGGCCTACCTCGAGGAGGTCGAGGCGGGCCGGGCGCCCGACCGCCGCGCCTGGGTCGTGCTCCACCCCGGCCACGAGGCCGAGCTGACCGCCTTTTTCGCCAACCTCGACCACGTCGGCCGGCTGGCCGACCCGCTCCGGACCGCGCCCCAGGGGTGTGGGCCCGACCTGGTCCCGTTCCCCGCGCCGGCGGGCGAGGGGGCGCGGGTCGGCTACTTCGGCGATTACGAGCTGCTCCACGAGCTGGGCCGCGGCGGGATGGGGGTCGTCTACGCGGCGCGGCAGGTCAGCCTCGACCGCGTGCTCGCCCTGAAGCTCCTGACGCCCCGGCCGGGCTCGGAGGCCGACGTCCGGCGGTTCCTCCGCGAGGCGATCGCCGCGGCGGGGCTCGACCACCCGAACCTCGTGCCGATCTACGAGGTGGGCGAGCACGAGGGCCGCCGCTACTACGGGATGAAGCTGATCGACGGCGGCAGCCTCGCCCAGCACGCCCCGCGGCTGAAGGACGACCCCAGGGCCGCCGCGTCGCTCGTGGCGCAGGTGGCGAGGGCCATCCATTACGCCCACGAGCGCGGGGTCCTGCACCGCGACCTGAAGCCGGCCAACGTGCTGCTCGACCGCCGCGGCTGCCCCTACGTCGCCGACTTCGGGCTGGCGCGCCGGGTCGACGGCGAGGCCGGGCTGACCGGCTCCGGCTCGGTCGTGGGGACGCCCGCCTACATGGCCCCCGAGCAGGCCGAGGGGCGTCGCGAGGCCGTCACCACCGCGGCCGACGTCTACGGGCTCGGGGCGATCCTGTACGAGCTGCTCACCGGCCGGCCGCCGTTCCCGGGCGACTCGGTGCTCGAGGTCCTGGCGCTGGTCCGCGACGCCGAGCCCGAGCCGCCGTCGCGGTTCAACCCCCGCGCCCCGCGCGACCTCCAGACGATCGCGATGAAGTGCCTGGAGAAGGACCCGAGGGGCCGCTATCCCTCGGCCGCGGCCCTGGCCGACGACCTGGGGCGCTGGCTCGACGGCGTGCCGATCGCCGCCCGGCCTGCGACCCCGGGCGAGCGGCTGGTCAAGTGGGTCCACCGCCGGCCGACCGCCGCCGCGCTGCTGGTCGCCTGCGTTGTGGCGGCGGCCGCGGGGGGCATGGCGGCCTGGGGCGCGGTGAGGTCGGGCCGGCTCCTCGAGTCGGCCCGCCAGAGCGACCGCCGGCTCCGCCTCGCCGAGGTCGAGGTGGCGCGGCAGGACCGGGAGCGCGAGGAGGCCGAGCCCCGCGGCTACGCCGACCGGATCGCGGCCGCCTACCGGGCGTGGGAGGCCAACGACGTCGGCGAGGCCGACCGCCGGCTCGACGCCTGCCCCGATCGGCTGCGGGGCTGGGAGTGGTCGTACCTGAAGCGGGTCGGCCACGCCGAGCGGCTGACGATCCGGGGCCACAACGGCGTGGCCTGCGGCGTGGCGTTCGCCCCCGAGCCGTCGCGGTTCACCTGCCCCGACGAGCACGGCGGGCTGACCGTCTGGGAGGCCGGCACGCTCCGCCGGGTGGCTCACCTCCGGGGCCACGACGGGACCTCTTACGGCGTCGCCTTCGACCCGGCCGGCGCCCGGCTCGCCACGGCCGGCAGCGACGGGTTCGTGAGGGTCTGGGACGTGAAGGCCGGCCGGCTCCTCTTCGATTTCCGGGCCCACGGCGAGTGGGCCGCGGCCGTGGCGTTCAGCCCCGACGGCAAGCGGCTGGCCTCCGCCGGGCAGGACGGTGCCGTCCGCGTCCGGGACGCGGCCGGCGGCGGCGAGATCCTCGCCCTGACCGGCCACCGCGGGCCCGTGCTCGGCGTCGCCTTTTGCCCCGACGGCAAGCGGCTCGCCTCCGCCGGGCAGGACGGCTCCGTCATCCTCTGGGACGCGCGGACCGGCGCCGAGGTCCGACGCCTCGACGGCCATGCCGACGCCGCCCGCTGCGTCGCCTTCCGCCCCGACGGCGAGCGGCTCGCCTCCGGCGGGGCCGACCGGGAGGTCAAGGTCTGGGACGCGGAGACCGGGCGCGAGCTGCTCCGCTTCCGCGCCGCGGCCGCGCGGGTCGACGGCCTGGCGTACGCGCCCGACGGCCGGACGATCGCCACGGGGGGGCTCGACCGCTCGGTCAAGCTCTGGGACGCGGCGACGGGCCGCGAGCTTGCCTCGTATCGCGGCCACGCCGCCCCCGTGTTCAGCGTCGCCTTCAGCCCCGACGGTCGGCTCCTCGCGTCGGCCGGCCAGGACGGCACGGTCAAGCTCTGGGACGCCACCGCCGCCCCCGACTCGCGTCGGCTCCGCCCGGGCCGCGACGGGGTCCGGCGTCCGGTCGGGCTCTCGTTCTCGTCGGACGGCTCATTGCTGGCCGCGACGGGCGGGGCGCGGGGCGTCGACGTCTTCGACCTCGCCGCCGGCCGGGCCGGCGGGATCGCCCACGACGGGGGCGCGTCGGCGTCCGCCCTGGCCTTCCGGCCGGGGGGACGCCTGCTGGCCATGACGGATGACCACGGTGCGGTCCGCCTGGCCGACGCGACCAGCGGGGAGACCCGCCGGACCCTCGGCGGGGGCGACGAGGCGGTCGGCTGCCTGGCGTTCTCGCGCGACGGCTCGCTGCTCGCGACGGGGGGCGGGCCGGGCGTGTCGGTCGTCCAACTCCTGCACGGCAAGGGCACCCCGCCCCCGGCCGGGAGCCACTCCGTGCGGCTCTGGGACCCCTCGACGGGCGACTTGAGGCACACCCTCCGCGGCCACACCGGATCGGTGTACGCGGTGGCCGTGCGGCCCGACGGGGCGCAGGTCGCGTCGGCCGGCGCCGACGGGACGGTCCGCCTCTGGGACGCGACGACGGGCGACGCGGTCGAGGTCGTCAAGGACCAGGACGGGCCGGCCTTCGCCGTCGCGTACCGGCCCGACGGCCGGGCCCTCGCCTCGGCCGGCGACGACGGCAAGGTGCGGGTCCGCGACCTCGACTCGGCGGGCCGCGTCGAGCTGTCGGGCCACGACGGCTGGGTGCTGGCCCTCGCCTACACCCCCGACGGCACGCGGCTCGCCTCGGCCGGCGCCGACGGGACCGTCCGGGTCTGGGACCCGGCGCTCGGCCGCGGGCTGCTCACCCTCCGCGGCCCGGGCCGTCGCGTGACCTCGGTCGCCTTCGGCCCCCACGGCCGCACCCTCGCCGCCGCGTCCGAGGACGGGGCGGTGTCCGTCTGGGAGACGGCGGACGGCCGGGCCCCGTGACGGGTCCTCCGTCGATCGCCGACGGCCTCGAAGATGTGTCGGGTCGGGTCGGGCCGGAGCGGGCCGCCCGAGGCGATACAGGGCGCGCTGGGCCTCGGCGTCGAGCGGGTCGCGGGAGATGGCGAGCTTGAACCAGGCCCGCGCCTCGTCCGGCCGCCCGATCGCCTCGCAGGCGGCGCCGAGGTCGTGGAGGAGCCGGGGGTCGCGGCGCCCGGCGGCGGTGTCGGCACGCTCCAGCAGGCGAGACAGTTGATTGAGCAGCCGGGCCTCGCGGAAGAACGGTTCGGCGGCGGGCCGGTCTCCCGCCAGGCTCAGGGCCTGGGCGAGCCCGTACGCCGCCTCGTTATCGGCGGGGTCCGCCTCGCGGGCGATCCGGAACTGACGGACCGCCCCCGCGGCATCCCGGTTCTTCAGGGCGATCCGGCCCCGGAGCCGCGCCAGCGCCGGGTGGTCGGGCGGGCCCCCGGCCAGCAAGGCCTCGGCCCGCTCCGGCCCGTCTCGTTCCAGAGCGATCCCGGCCCGCAGGGCCCTCGCCTCGACGTCCGAGTCCGGCAGCGGCGCGAGCATCGCCTCGGTGTCGGCCGGTCGACCCTGGCGCAGCAGGAGCCCGGCCAGGGACAGGCGCGTCGCGCGATCCGAGGGGTCGGCGTCGAGGAACCGCCGCAGGTCCAGCTCCTGGTCGCCCCGCTCCCACTTGCGGATCGGGGCGGTGCACCAGAGCAGGACATCCTCATAGGTAAGCCGCGACATGTCGGCCAGGGCGCGGTACTGTTCGTGCAGCTCGAGCCAGCGCGACAGGATGGCGTAGATATAGATCAGCTCGCGACGGGCCTGGACCGCCTTCGGGTCGAGCGCCACGGCGCGCCGGAAGGCGGACTGGGCCGCGCGGGCGCGATGGCGGCGCAGCTCCAGTTGCCCCTCCTGGAGCCGGGCCAGCGGGGCCATCGCGTGGCCGTCGGGGACGCCCCGGAGGTCGGCCAGGGCCTCGTCGACCCGGCCCCGCGCCATCGCCGCCTGCGCCCGGAGCATCCGGTCGGCGGCGGTCGGCCGCCGGAGCCGGGCCAGCCGCGCCAGCGCAGCCTCGGTCCGGTCCACCGAGCCGCCCTGGAAATCGGACCGCGCCTGATGCCAGAGCCGGTCCGGGTCGGGCGCGGGCCAGGCCAGGTAGGCCGCCAGGCCGAGCGCCGTGGCGGCCAGGGCCGCCAGGCCGGCCCGGAGTAGAAGCCCCCGACCCCTCGATCGGCGAGTCGGCGTTGGTCGGAGGATTCCGGCAGGATTCATGACGGTGGCACCGCAGGAAACGGTCGGGTGGACCCCGTTGGCTCGACCGGCTCATGGATCTGAGATGATGGAGGCTCGATTCGAACGACCCGGCCGCGACGGACGACGGATGGTCGACGCCCACCCGCCCGTGGTGATCGACCCGGAGGAGTTGAAGGTCCGCCCGGATCCGGTTGAGTTCCCGCAACGGGCTTGCACCATCGCCGGGTCGCCCGGGGGTCGGCGTTCAGCGAATCTCGGGGGCCGGGGGGCGTGAGCGAAGCTGATCGAGGGCGAGGAGCCCCTGGCGAGCGGGCCCGCAGGAGGGGTCCACCGCCAGGGCCGCGCGAAAGCTGTTGACCGCCAGGACCGTCATCCCGCCGTCGGCGGCGAGCTGGCCCATCCGCCAGCGGGGCTCGGCGTCGCCGGGTCGCCGGGCGATCTGCTCCTTGAGGTCGCGGATCTGTTCGGCACGCTCGCGGGCCCTGCGCTGCCGTGCCGAGGTCGCGGCGGCGCGCTCGTTCCATCCCAGGGCCCCCTCGATGGCGGCGAGCAGGGTCAGGGCGGCGAGGTTGTTCGCGTCCCGGATCACGCCGTGTTCGGCATCGCGGAGGGCCTCCTGGAGCCGCCCTGCCTCCCTCAGGGATTGGGCCCGGAGCACCAGGGCCTCGACGTCCTCGGGGTCGATCTCCAGGGTCCGCTCGGCGAAGTGCATCATCGCCTCGGGCCGTCCCAGGAGCCGGGCATGACGCGCCGCGAGGCACAGGACCTTGGAGTCGAGAGGATGATCGCGCAAGGCTTCGTCGAGCATGGGCGTTGCCTCCTCGGCCGACCCGGTGCCGAGCAGCGCGTCGATCAGCCCGGTCCGCGACTCGCGATGGTCCGGGCGACGACGGAGCGCCTCCCGGAAGCTCCGGGCCGCGTCGCCGGGCTGGCCTTGATAGCGGAGCAGGATCTCGCCCGCGGCGAACCAGGGCCGGAAGTCGGCCGGGTCGAGCCGGGCGGCCAGGTCGAGCATCTGGAGCCCGCGATCGTGGTCGCTCATGCTGAAGTAGACCGCCGCGAGCACCTTGGCGGCCATCGGTTGTTCGCGATTGAGCTTCAGCGAGCGCTCCAGGAGGGGGCACGCCTGCTCGGGCCGATCGAAGGCGGCCAACGCCAGGCCCCGGACGGTCAGCAGGTCGGCCCCCCACGGCCCGGCCTCCGGCACGTCGGCGATGGCCCGCAGCGCCCGGTCGGGTCGCCCCCCCTTCAACTCCTCCTGTCCCCGGACGATCGCCGCGCGGGCCGCGCGCTCGCGCGCCGCGGCGAAGCTCGCCGAGGCGAGCCACCCGATCAGGCCCAGCAGCCCCGACAGGGCGACGGCGATCGCGACGACCCGCGGCCCACGGCGGTCCTTCGTTCGGGACGACGAATGCGACACCCGGCCCTCGGGGAAAGGTCCGCACGACAAACGGGAAAGACACCCGCCCGATCCGGAGATGATCGGGCGGGTGTCGGGGCCGAGGCCCGGGATTCCGGGCGATCACGCGACGCGGGTTGACCAGGGGCCGTCGCCCCGAAGGGCGGGCCCTCGTCGCGTCAGTACGAGTCCGACGAGAGGACCTCGCCCCCGGCCCGGGAGCCGAGCGACCAGACCGTCACCACGTTGGTGGACGACTTGAGGAACCGGACGGACCCGTCGGCGAAGGAGACGTTGGCCCCGCCGGGATGGCCGCTGCTCAGGTTCCACATCCCCGGCGCGTCCATGTCGCCGCCCCACGGCTCCATCTGACAATTGGGGTAGGGCGAATTCGGGGCGGTCATCGTGGTCCCGAGGGCGGTGCCCAGCATGCCGATCGACCACGTCTTGCCCATCGAGCTCTTGTTCGTCCTCCAACTCCCGACCGAACTCGGAGCCGCCCCGGCGCATTGGGTGAGGAAGGCCTGGAAGTCCGCGGAGCCGGCGGGCATGCTGCTCTGGGGGGAGTCCCACTGGCCGAACTTCGTCGACCCCGAGAACGTCTTGATATTGACGCCGTCGGTCAGCGAGAGCTTCGCGGTGTCGAAGTCCCCCATGCGCCACTCGCCGAAGGCGATGGTGTTGCTGGTCCCGTCGGTGATATCGCGGATGCCACGGCTTCCATTCGTGCCGGGGGTGTGAGTCGCGAAGATTCCCGGGGGGTTGGATGAGGTCCAGGGGCAGACAGTCGGGCCGACCGAGGCGAAGTAGTTGTTGCCGGGGTAGCGATCGGTCAGCCACGACGGGACGTCGCCGTACCCGCCGACGGGCAGTTGCGACGAGGGGCAGAGGAAAGAGTTGATCCGGGAGAGGTCGGCCGTCGCCTGGGCGCCGTTGTCGCAGTTGTCGGCCGAGGAGATGCTGAAATTGATGGCGTTGTAGACCGGACCTTGCTCCATGTAGGCCAGCAACTGCGCCTGGGGGCTCCAGTTGCCCCAGCCCGAGTCCCCGTAGGTCCCGTTGGAATTGTCCGCGTCCCAGATGGCGCGCTGCCCGTAGGCGAGCGGGTAGGAGCTGTTGGACGACTCGTAGTTGGCGAGCGCCAGGCCGAGTTGCTTCATGTTGTTGGTGCACTGGGCGCGGCGGGCGGCCTCGCGGGCGGCCTGCACGGCGGGCAGCAGCAGCGCGATCAGGACGGCGATGATCGCGATCACCACCAGCAGCTCGATCAGCGTGAAGCCGGTGGGACGCTTCGGATTGGGCAGGCTGCTCGACTTCATCGGGGCGACTCCCTCATGCCAAGGACGGATATTGATATTGATGAGTGGAGAGGAGCGGGTTTGCGTGGGGACCGGACGACGGGCGCTCCGCCCATCCAGGATATAGCATCCGGTCCGGGATGCGAGGACACGTGCCCGGGACGGATCAACGATTTCCCTGCTGCGTCGCCTGCTTCTCCATGATCTCCTGGTATTTCGCGTTGGCCCCGTATTCCGTCTTCTTGCCCGGGATCTTGGGCGTGGGGACCTTCTCCGGGATCGCGACCGGGGGTGCATCGGCGAGCTTGGGGCTGTCCGCGCCGCTGCAACCCGCCAGGGAGAGGGCGACCGCGATCGGTCCCGGCAGGAAGACGAGACGCGGAGGAATGGCTCTCGGCATGAGGTGTGTCCCTGAATGCATCGAATGCATTGGAAACGATGGGGGATGCGATGAGCGCCGCGGGCGTTCTCATCGGGATACGAATTGGACTAGCGTCAAAATTGATGCCGGCGGTGGGTGTTTCTCGGGCGAGCGCCGTCGAATCCTTTTGGGAAGACCCGCCTTCTGGCGCATGCTAACCTCGGGATTCAACCCGTGCACGACAATTCTTCCCGGAATTTTCGAAGTGCGGGCGACCCCCTCCCTCCTTCGACCCCCGGGTCCGGTGATTCGAGAGGCCTGTCAGCCGTCGTCCCTCGTCCTCCGGAAGTCCGCCCGGTAGCGCAGGCCGCGGGGCTCCGCGCGTCCCGCGGGGACGAGCCAACGCATGACCAGGAAAGAGGGCAAGGACGAGTGAAGCGATGCAGCAGCCTGCACTCGATCGGTCCGGGCTGGACGCGGGCCGTTCGGGTCATCGGGGGCCTCGCGTCAGGCCGGTGCGGTCGGCTTGGAGAGTTCCTTCCCGGGCACCCGGGCGCCCAGGGCGATCCCGACGGCCGCGATCATCGACACGCAGAGGTGGAGCAGCAGTCGCGGCGTCCGGCCGTCGGGGACCGGCTCCGAGACGCGCACCAGGGGAAACGCCACGGCGTTGATCATCTCGAAGACGAGGCCACCGAGCGCGGCCCCGACCAACCCGCCGAGGGCGGCCCGGGCGATGCATCGACGGTCGCCCAGGCCGGCGCCGAAGCCCAGCCCGCCCGCGGCGCCGACCGTCGCCGCGATGACGCAGTGGGTCAGCAGCGGCACCATCAGGTTCCCCTGATCGTCGAGGAGCCGGAAGAAGACAGACGTCATCAACGCCGATGCGCCGGCCCCGGCGGCCAGGCCGATGACGGCCCCCCGGGCCCCGCCGAGGAGTCCCCCCTTCGGCGACCGCCGGACCAGGCCCCCGGCCAGCCCGAGCGATCCTCCCAGGGCGGCCCCCAGGAACCCGAATGCCAGCGCCGTGTTCTTCATCTCGGCGGGGAGCCGCTTCTGCCTCGTTTCCCGGGAGATGTAGTCCGACTTGGCATAAGGGTTCATGTCCTCCCAGCCGGGCGGATGGACGATCGTCGGGCGAAAGTAGCCGTGAGCCGCCTCACCGACAAGCCAGGAGGCGAGGAAGGCGATGAGTCCGGCCGCCAGGGCCCAGGGCAGGATGGGACCGCGGGGGGCCGTCCCCGTCGGCGTCGCGTCGGGCGCCGTCCCGCCGTCCGATGCAGACTCGAGATTCGTGGCCGGATGTTCCGACGGCATGATGGTGCATCGCCTCCGGGGTTCGTGGATCGGCATGTCTATGGTACCCACGCCGCTTTCGACTCACCACCGACGAGCCCAATTCGCAGCATGGGCGGACTCCGGGTCTCACCGGGACCGTCAGGTCGTCGATCGCCGCGAGTGTCACAAGTCGTGCGATCCTTACGTCGCCCGCGGGACGAGGCTTGTCTCGGACGACGACGACACTTATCCTTGCTCTCGCATGCCAGGGACGGCGGCATCGATTCGCGTCCGATCGGGCCGCGTCAACCCCCGAAGCCGAGGTCGACGGCGATGGCAACCCTGGCACGCGGTCTGTTCTGCCTGGCCCTCTTCGGCTCGCTCGCGAGCCCCGCCGTCGCGACCGCCGGGCCGAGCGACGACCACGCCGTCGCCAACGACGGATGGTCCGCCCGGTCCCCGCGCGACGAGATCCGGCCGCAATTCACCTACCGGCCGGGAGGCGGCCCCGAAGGCCGGGGCGGCCTCGTCATCGAGGCCGACCGCCGCGAGGGCCTGATGGGCTGGTGGGAGAAGGCCTTCCCCGTCCGGGGGGGGGCCTCCTACGAGTTCCGGGCGCGTCGCAAGACCGAGGGGATCCGGACGCCGCGGCGGACGGCGATCGCGCGGATCCTCTGGTCCGACGCCGAGGGGCGCCCGGTCCTCCGCGATGAGCCGAGCCCCGGCGCGTACCGTCAGGGCGAGCGCCCCCGCGCCGAACCGGAACTGCCCGCCGACCGGGACGCGGACGGGCGCGGCTGGGCCGAGGTCGGCGGGACCTACCGGGCCCCGTCGGGGGCGTCGCGGGCGGTCGTCGAGCTCTGCTATCGGTGGGAGCCGGGCGGGCTCGTCGAATGGGCGGACGCCTCGCTCGCGGAGACCTCGCCGCCCCCGGCGCGCCGGGTCCGACTGGCGACGGTCCACCTCCGGCCCACGGCCGGGAAGACGGCGGAGGAGAAATGCCGGCAGTTCGCCCCGCCGATCGCCGAGGCGGCCCGTCGCGGCGCGGACCTCGTCGTCCTGCCCGAGACGCTGACGTTCTACGGCACGGGACGGACCTACGCCGACTGCGCCGAGCCGATCCCCGGGCCCTCGACGGACTACTTCGGCGGGCTGGCCAGGCGACACGACCTCTACATCGTGGCCGGCCTGCTCGAGCGGGACGGGCACCTCGTCTATAACGTAGCGGTGCTGATCGGGCCGGACGGCCGGGTCGCGGGCAAGTACCGCAAGGTGAGCCTGCCTCGCGGCGAGATCGACGGGGGGATCGCGCCGGGGTCGGACTACCCGGTGTTCGCGACGCGGTTCGGCCGGGTCGGGATGATGGTCTGCTATGACGGCTTCTTCCCCGAGGTCGCCCGCGAGCTGAGCAACCGCGGGGCGGAGGTCATCGCGTGGCCCGTCTGGGGGTGCAACCCGCTGCTCGCGTCGGCCCGGGCCTGCGAGAACCACGTCTACCTCGTCAGCAGCACGTATATGGAGCCCTCGGACGGCTGGATGCTCACGGCGATCTACGGCCACGACGGCAACCCGCTCGCGAAGGCGAGCGGATGGGGCAGCGTGGTCGTCGCCGACGTGGACCTCGGCAAGTCCCTCTACTGGAACAGCCTGGGCGACTTCAAGGCGGAGATCCCGCGGCACCGGCCCCCGACCCCGGCCGAGGCCCGCGACGGGGCGGCCGAACGCCGCGAGCCCGGGAGCGACGTCCGGGGCGCCGGTCCTCACGCCGAAGCATCGGGGCCGCCGGCCCCCGGGCGCCGATGAGCAGGTCTGGGGGGCCCGCCTCGTCGGCCGGTCTCGCCGATGGGATCGGCGACCGGACGGAAAGGGTCGGCCCCTTCGACCCGGACCGGCCGGGAACCCGTCCCCGGGCACCTCGGGGCGATTTCGCGCGGGTCGAAGCGCGAGGCCGATGTGATTTCATGAGGCCGACGGATCTGCGGGAGGCGAGGATGGGCCCCCTTTCCCGGCGAGACTTCCTCCTCACGGGCCTGGCGACGTCGGCTGGCCTGGCGGGTCAGGCAGGCGCGGACGACGCGGGCCCCGCGGATGTCCATCGACAGCTCCTCGACCTGGCCGGGCGGCAGGAGGCGGGGCGACGCGCCCGCTTCGCCGCCGTGGGGACGAAGGCCGAGCTTGAGGGACTCCAGGGGACGTTACGGCGGACGTTCCTCCGGCTGATCGGCGACCTCCCCGAGAGGGGTGGCCCCCCGCCGGTCACGAAGACGGGGCAGGTCGAGGGCGACGGCTATCGGATCGACAAGCTCGCGTTCGAGAGCCTCCCCGGCTATTACGTGCCGGCCTTGCTCTACCGACCCGGGGGGATGGCCGGGCCGGCGCCCGGGGTGCTCAGCCCCTGCGGCCACGCCGGGATCGCCAAGGCGGCCGGGGACTACCAGACCCTCCACATCAACCTGGCCAGGCGGGGCTTCTTCGTCCTCACCTACGACCCGGTGGGCCAGGGGGAGCGGAGCCAGTTCTGGGACGCCGAGAGGCGCCGGTCGCGCTTCGACCTGGGCTGCGGCGAGCACGCCGTGCTCGGCAACCCGCTCTACCTGATCGGGGGCAACCTGGCCCGGTTCCGGATCTGGGACGGGATCCGCGGGATCGACTACCTGACCTCGCTGCCGGAGGTCGACGCGACGAGGATCGGCTGCGTCGGGAATTCCGGGGGCGGCACGCTGACCGCGTACATCACGGCCCTCGACCCGCGGGTCGCCGCCGCCGCGATCTGCTGCTCCATCACGACACTCCCGCGCCGGATGGGCAACCGGATCCAGGAGGACCCCTCCTCCGACCCGGAGCAGGACCTCTTCGGCTTCGTGGGCGAGGGCATCGACCACGCCGGCCTGCTCGCGCTGTGCGCCCCGAGGCCGACCCTCGTCGGCTCGGCGCGATTCGACTTCTTCCCGATCGAAGGGGCCCGCGAGTCGTTCGCCGAGGCGAAACGGCTCTACGAGGTCGCCGGGGCCGGCGGGCGCATCGAGCAGGCGGAGGCCGCCGAGGGGCACGGCCTGAGCCTCCCCCTGCGCGAGGCGGTCTACGGCTGGTTCGGGCGGTGGCTGAACGGCAGAGGACCCCTCGACCCTCGGGAGATCCCCGTGCGGCCCCGGGCTGCCGAGGAGCTGCGCGTCTGTGCCGACGGGCAGGCCGCCGTGACGTTCCGGTCGCGGCCGCTCCTGCCGCTCGCCCTGGCGGAATTCCGGCGCCGGGATAAGCCGGCGCGGAAGCCCTTGCGCGACGTGCTCCGCCTCGACCCGTCCGGGGCCGGGTGTCGGACGACCGAGGTCGCGGCCGGGGCCGGAGGATCGGTGGTCCTCTGCGTCAACGGCAACGAGGCGCCGGACTGGCGGGCGGGGCGCGAGCTCCTCCGATCCCTGGGAGAGGCCGGTCACGCGGTCTCGGTCCTCGACCCGCGCGGCGTGGGCACGACTCGCCTCGATCTGCAGGTCCGGGACCATGACTACGCCGACCCGCTCTCCGGAGTCGAGGCGAACGTCGCCTACAACGCGTTCCTGGTCGGCCGCTCGCTGCTCGGGCTGCGCGTCTCCGACGTCCTGGCCGCGGTCCGTGAGGTGGTCGCCCGGAAGGGGCCGAGGCCGATCATCCTCTGTGCCCGCCGGGACGCCGCCCTCGTGGCATGCCTCGCCGCGGCCGTCGAGCCGACGATCCGGGGGGTGGCCACGGAGGAGATGCTCCAGAGTTACCTGCCCCTGTTCGCCGCCGAGGGATATCCGATCAACGCCGCCAGCATCCTCCCCGGGCTGATCCGCGACTTCGGCGACCTCCCCGACGTCCTGGCGGTGATCGGGCCGAGGCGGGTCCTCGTGGCGGCCGGGATCGGCGGCGAAGCGCCCCGCCTCCCCTTCGTTCGGGTCGCCGAGGGGCGGTTCACCCGAGATCCGCGCCTCCTGATCGACTGGATCCGAGGTTGATCCCCGGGACACCGGGGAGATGTTGCCCGAGATCACGACCATCCGGCGACGGGTCAGCCCCCCAGGCCGGGAATCCAGCGGAGGGCGTTCTCGCGGAAGATCTTCCGGAGCACCCCCTCGGGCAGCGCCAGGCCCCGCGTCGGGCGGCCGTCGTACTCCATCGGTTCGCCGCCGGAGAAGAATGCCCAGTCGCGGTCGTGCGTCGCCCGCATCGACCGGGCGGAGGCCGCCGGGTCGCCCTCGCGGAGGGCGAAGTCGGTGGCATAGAGGACGCGATCCTGATACCGGGTCAGGAACTCCCGGGCCCGATCCCGGTCGCCTCGCGCGAAGTAACGGACCCGCGCGGCGGTGTCGACCGCGAAGTTGGGGTGGGCGTCGAGCCGCCTCGCCAGCTTCCCCAGGTCGTCCTCGTCGCTGCCGAGGTGGCAGCCGACGACCCGCAGCTTCGGGTATCGGGCGAGCATCCGGTCGCGGGCCCCGAGGATCTCGGCCTTGACCGGGGCCCCGGGCTTGCCGTGCATGTGCCAGTGGGGGTTGGCCGAGTAGTAGCGCAGCTCGGGGTTCGCGGCGTCCAGCGGCAGCCACGCCCCGTCGGGCTCGGCCAGGTGGGCGATGAGGGTCCGGTCGGCCGCCCGGATCGCCTCGTAGACCGGGCCCAGCGCCCGGTCGTCGGGCAGGAGGTAGGCGCCCGACTTGCCCCGGATCGCCATGCCGACGTTCTTCCAGACCTTCACGCCGACCGCGCCGTCGTCGAACGTCCGGCGGAGGCGGGCCACGGTCCGGTCGGCGAAGTCGGGGTCCTCGAAACCTCGGGCGTCGAAGGTGGAGGCCCACGCCACCGCGCCTCGGCTGTCGCGGGCGAACCGGGCGGTCGCCGTGAGCTTCTCCTCCAGGTCCGACGCCTCGCCGGCGTCGCCGGCGGGGCTGACGACGATGTCGAGGCCCCGCCACCGCGACGCCTTCATCGCCTCGGCCAGCGCCGGGGCGTCGCGGTGGATGTGGACGTGCGTGTCGACGCGATCGAACGGCACGTCGTCGGCGCCGCGGGCGTTCGCGAGCACGGCCGTCGCGGGCATCATACGAAGGAAGTCCCTGCGGCTCAGCATTCGTCACCTCGATATCCCGACACCAACGGACCCGTCCCCCGGCCCGGCACCCCGGGTGCCGACCACCGGCTCACGGCCTGACCTTCTCCATGTCCCGCGCGCCGTCGCCGATCCGGAACCGGGCGCCGGTCGTTTGCCCCCGGTCGTCGGTGCGGAAGGTGAAGCGGCCATCGGTGGACGGCAGGTCGAACTCGGTCTCCGAGACCGGCTCCAGCGCCAGCGCCCCGGGCCGGAAGGGGAACGCGACGGTCAGGTGGTCGCCCTCGCGGGCGATCGCGGCCGCCGGGGCGTCGGGCTTCGCGCCCAGCCGGTACCGGCCCACGTACCGATCCAGCACCTCCGCCGGGAGGTTGACGACCTGCGGCCGGGCCAGGTCCCGCGGCGACGGGGCGGGCCGCTCGGGCAGCTCGCGGAGCCAGGCGTTGCGGTAGCGCACCGGGTGATCGTGGTCCTGGAGCGAGATCGGCCCGCGGTCGCCCCGATCCTCGTACGGGAGCGACTTGAGCCAGGAGGTCGGCCCGAACGGCTCCTCGTTGTCCTGGACGAGGAGGCCGTTGTGGAACAGGGTCACTCGCGCCGGCTCGAGCAGCCGGCCGGAGGGGTCGAACCGTGGGCGGCGGAAGGCGATGTCGTAGGCCTGCCATTCCCCGGGCGGTCGCGATGCGTTGCCCAGGGGCGGGTACTGGCCGTAGATCGCGCCGGCCATCCCGTCGGCGTAGGTCTCGGCGCGGTACGAGTCGAGCACCTGGATCTCGAACTGGCCCATCAGGAAGATGCCGCTGTTGCCTCGGTCCTGGCCCTGGCCCACCGGCGGGCTCGGCGCGGCCCACTCGACGTGGAGCTGGATGTCGCCGAACTTCCGCCGCGTCTCGATCGGACCGGCCCCCGGCACCGTCTCCATCTGGCCGTCCGCCACCTTCCACCGCGCGGGCCCGCCGCCGGGCGACTGCCACGCATCGAGGCTCGACCCGTCGAACAGGATGACGGCGTCCCTCGGCGGCCTGGCCGCGACCACGCCCTCCGCCGGCTCGACCACCGGCGGCTTCGGGCGATGGACGTCGTGCTGCCTCCAGCGGGCCGTCTCGGTGCCGGTGCGGGCCTCCTGGGCGGTCAGGGCGGCGGCGAGGCCGGCCGTCGCGATCAGGCAGGCGACTATGGATCGAGGCGATGGAGTGGGCATGGTCGGCGGCTCCCCGGTCGGATGGCGCGGCAAGCAAGGCGACGCGGGACTTGCCCCGGCGCGGCCCGACCCCGCGACATCGCCGCAGGATACCAGCCGGTGCGCGAACCAGACAGGGACAACCGGATCGGGGGTGAGAAGAGCGCCGTCACGCCCTCTTGCCGAGCATCCGGTCGAGCGCGTCGGACGTCTGATAGATCAGCGCCTCGGGGTAGTGGGGGAACGGGTGGAAGTACTCGAACGTCAGGTAGCCGCGGTACCCGACGCGGTCGAGCGCCTCCATCACCGCCGGCCAGTCGGTGGTGCCGTCGAGCAGGGGGCGGAACGACTCGAGCGAGTGGTCGGTCCCCTTCTTGGTGAACTCCTTGAAGTGGACGTTCCTGATCCGCGGGCCCAGGGCCGAGATCCAGTGCTCGGGGAACTGGAAGAGCATGATGTTGCCGGTGTCGAAGTGGGCGCGGACGCGCCCGCTCCCGAAGTGGTCGATGAAGGTATTCATCTCGCCCGGGGTCATCAGGTAGCCGTTGAAGAAGATGTTCTCGATGTTGAGCGAGACGCCCAGCTCGTCGGCCAGGGGGACGAGCTGCGCGACCGCCTCGCGGGCGCGACGGTCGCAGACGTCGTTCGGGACCGGCTCGTGGTCGGCCCGCCAGGGGATGTGCACGGCGCCGGGCACGACCAGGAGGTTGTCGGTGCCCAGCTCGTGCGCGGCCCGGACCATCGACCGGGCCAGCTCCAGCCCGCGCGACCGGCGCGCGGGGTCGTTGTCGGTCAGCGAGTAGGGCCAGTACAGGAACGAGCAGACGCCGCTGATCGCGATGCCGATCGCCTCGGCCGTCGCCCGGATCGCCCGCAGGTCCTTCGCGGTGGCCTTCGGGGAGAGGTCGTTGTCCAGGTCGTAGTTCAGCTCGATGCCGTCGAACCCGGCGTCCTTCGCGAGCTGGAGGCACTCGCGGAGGGTCATCCGGCCCGGGTAGGGGAAGGCCCACAGGTTGATCGACTTCTTCATATCATAGCGCTTCGCCGAGCCGCGTCGCGGATCGGGCTCGTCGTCGGCGGCTCGCCGGGCGGGGACGAGTCCGACGCCCCCCGCGGCGGTCAGCAGCGCGGTGCGGCGGGTAACCTGGCTCGGTCCGCGGTCGTCGGGGCTGGTGATCATCGGGGGCCTCCCTTCGGGGATCGGGCGACGCCCACCTCGCCGCGGCGACGAAGGCGGGCCGGTGCGGCGCGGCCGAGCGGCGGGGACGACGGTCGCGCCTCCCCAGCCTCCGCCCGCCCGACCCCATGCCACTCTAATGGGCCGGGCCGGGGCGCCGCCACAGGGTGAGGGCACACGATTCCGCGACGCGCGACCTGACCAACGAGCCCGGCCGGCGCGGCGGGGGGAGTCGGACCGTGACAGTCGCCGCCGAGGGCGGAGACGTCAAACGGCCGGCATCCCTTGCGGTCGGCCGATCGACCCGTCATCGTAGGTCGAGCGGACTCCCGATCGCCCGACGGTGCGGAGGTCGACCATGAGCGCGGACGCCGTCGCCACGTTGAAGCTCACGGTCAATGGCCGGGCGAGGGCCGTGACGACGGACCCGACCCGGCCCCTCCTGGATGTCCTCCGCGAGGACCTGCAACTGACCGGGGCCAAATACGGCTGCGGCGAGGCCCGGTGCGGCGCCTGCTCGGTGCTCCTGGACGGGGATCGCGTCTTCTCGTGCCGGACACCGGCCTCGCGGGCCGAAGGCAAGGCCGTCCTGACGATCGAGGGCCTGGCGACGCCGGATGCGCTCCATCCCGTGCAGAGGGCCTTCCTCGACGAGGGTGCGTTCCAGTGCGGGTACTGCACCCCTGGGATGATCATGGCCGCCGTCGCGCTGCTCGATGCCAATCCCGAGCCGACCGACGAGGAGATCGCGGAGGGCATGAACCGCAACATCTGCCGGTGTTGCAGCTACCCCACGATCCTCCGGGCCGTCTGCCGCGCCTCCGGCCGAGGGGGGAGGTGACGCCATGAGGGACCGGGATCGCCCGGCGTCGATCGACGCCGACTATGACGAGCGGGTCGACCTCGTCGAGTTCCACTTCACCGCGGTCGACCCGTCGCGACGCGAGTTCCTGGGCATCCTCGGGGCGGGGCTCGTGATCGCCGTCGCCGCCGGTCCCGCGCGGTCGCAAGATCCCAGGGGGGTCCGTCGCGGCGGGGGCGGTGGCGGGGCCGGCGGTCGGGGGGGGACGACGATCGCCGCCCGGCTCTATATCGGCGAGGACGGCACGATCACGGTGATGACCGGCAAGGTCGAGTGCGGCCAGGGCGCGCGGGGCGAGCTGACCCAGGCCGCGGCCGAGGAGCTGCGGGTCCCGGCCGACGCGGTCCGGCTGGTCATGGCCGACACGTCGCTCGTGCCCGACGACGGCGGGACGTTCGGCAGCCGCTCGACGCCGTCGACCGTCCCGGCCATCCGCAAGGGATGCGCCGCGGCCCGTGACCTGCTCGTCAGGACGGCCGCCCGGCGCTGGGGCGTCGAGCCCAGTTCGGTCGAGGTCCGGGACGGCAAGGCCGTGGATGGCGCCCGTCGCTCGTTCTCGTACGGCGACCTGGCCTCGGATGCCGACGCCGCGAGGGCGTTCGGTACGGCGCCGGGCGATGCCGAGCTGACGCCCGCGGGCGACTGGAAGGTCCTCGGCACGTCGATGCCTCGCCCGAACGGCCGCGACCTCGTGACCGGCGGCCACGCGTACCCGTCGGACATCGCCCGCCCCGGGATGCTCCACGGGAGGGTCCTGCGCCGGCCGTCGTTCGGGGCGAAGCTCGTGGGCGTCGACCTCGGCCCGGCCCGGGCGATGGACGGCGTGGTCGTCGTCCGCGACGGCGAGTTCGTCGGCGTGGCCGCGCCCACGAGGCATGCCGCGGGGAAGGCCCTGGATGCGATCGCCGAGACGGCCCGATGGGAGTCCGCGCCCCACCCGTCGAGCGGCGAGCTCTCCGAGTACCTCCGCACCCATGCGCGCGGGGGCGTGCCCGAGAACCCGTTCGCCGTGGAGGTCGCCGGGTCGGCGAAGTCGCTCCGCCGGACCTATCAGGTCGCCTACGTGCAGCACGCGCCGATGGAGCCCCGGGCGGCCGTCGCCGAATGGGACGGGGGCGGGGTGACGGTCTGGACCGCCACGCAGAACCCGTTCGCGGTCCGCGGCGAGCTGGCCCGCGCCTTCGGGCTGCCCGACGACCGCGCCCGGGTGATCATCCCCGACTTCGGCGGCGGGTTCGGCGGCAAGCACTCGGGCGAGTCCGCTGTCGAGGTCGCCCGGCTCGCCCGGGCCGCCGGGAGGCCCGTCCGCCTGGTCTGGACCCGCGCCGAGGAGTTCACCTGGGCCCAGTTCCGGCCCGCCGCCGTCATCGACGCCGAGGCGAGCCTCGACGCCGACGGCAGGCTGACCTCCTGGCACTTCGTCAACATCAACTCCGGGGCCAACGAGATCCAGACGCCCTACCGGGCCGGCAAGAGTCGCGGCCAGTTCGTGGCCTCGGACCCGCCCCTGCGGCACGGCTCGTATCGCGCCCTGGCGACGACCGCGAACACGTTCGGCCGCGAATGCTTCATGGACGAGCTGGCCGAGCTCGCCGGCCGAGGTCCCCTCGAATTCCGACTCGACCACCTGAAGCCGGGCCGCCTGCGCGACGTCCTGGACGAGGCCGCGCGCCGGTTCGATTGGGCCTCGCGCTCGAAGCGGAAGGGGCCGGACGTCGGCGTCGGCCTCGCCTGCGGCCTGGATAAGGGCTCGTATGTGGCCGCCTGCGTCGAAGTCGAGGTCGACCGCGACGCCGGCACGATCGCGGTGAAACGGGTCTGCCAGGCCTACGAGTGCGGCACGATCCTCAACCCGTCCAACCTGCTCAGGCAGGTGGAGGGGGCGATCGTCATGGCCCTCGGGCCGGCCCTCCGCGAGGAGATGCGGTTCGAGGGGGGCAGGATGCTCAACGCCTCGTTCGCGCGGTACCGGGTGCCCCGATTCGAGGACGTGCCCGAGCTGGAGGTCCACCTCCTGGACCGCCCCGACCTCGCCTCCGCCGGGGCCGGCGAGACGCCCCTGATCGCGATCGCCCCGGCGATCGCCGGCGCCGTCCATGCCGCCACCGGCCATCGGCCCCGCGCCATGCCGATCCGCCTGCCGGGCTCGCGGGGCTGAGCCCGGCCGGAGGCCATCACGCGCCGGTGTCGAAACGAGGGCCGTTTCCTGGTGTGTCACGCCCGTCCCAGACAACTCGCCGGGGCGGATGCGGGCCGGGCGGTACGCCCATTGCATCAGAGATTTTGCGAGGGCTCGGTGAACGCGACCGATCGGTCATGCCGGGAGCCCTCCTCGTCACACACGTCCCGGGGTCTTCCCTCAAGGAAGACCCCGGAGGTCCGATTCTGAACCTGGATAAATTGGGGGACGACACCATGCGGTGCGCGACCTTGCGGATCGTGGGTATTTCGGCATTCCTGGGCGGCGGGATCATCGGCACCTGGACGGGCCAGGCCGAGGCCCAGATGTTCGGCCGGCGTCCGGGCCGGGTGGTGGTGAACGAGACGATCGTCTCGCCTCCGGTGGTCGTCGCCCCCGCGCCGGTCGTGGTCGCACCGGCCCGCGTCCCGGTCTGGACCTACCATGACTATTACCGGGTCCGGGGACGGCGGGGAGTCGTCGCGTATCCCCCGACGGTGCTGGCCGCCCCGCCGGTGTACACCGAGACGCGCCTCGTGCAGCCCGCCCCGATCGTGGAGCGGAGGATCGTCCAGCCCGCGCCGGTGGTCGAGCGGCGGGTGGTCCAGCCGCCCCCGGTCGTGGAGGAGCGGGTCGTCCAGCCTCCGGCGATCGAGGAGGAGCGGATCATCCGGCCCAACCCGGTGATCGAGTCCACGGTCGTCCCGCTGCCCCGCTGACCGGAGCGTCTCGAATCGAAGGGCGTGTCCCCGGTCGTCCGACCGGGGCACGCTCTTTCGTTGCGCGAACGGGATCGGAGTCGCTCGTCTGACCCGAGATCCCCTCCGCGTCGTAGGCGGCACGCCGATAGCAAAGTCATAAGATCGGGCCTGTGATGAGCCTGATGGCGCGGCCGACGTCCCAGCAGAGGGCGTCGGCCGCCCCGCGCATCGACCCCTCGAC
>JAABUQ010004089.1_pt1 | contig 25509 bp, 25 predicted proteins | sample 5560001 | NCBI WGS metagenome assembly JAABUQ01 (sample SAMN10711888, study PRJNA513371) | rock metagenome | isolation source: Antarctica rocks | place: Antarctica: Victoria Land, Finger Mt nord | collected 2015-12-18
GGGGAGTGGCATCCTGCAACGTGGTTTTTGACCGCGGAGCATCGTAAGCTTGTTCAAAGTGAAATGGAGCGTATCAAACTGTACCGGAAAAAAGGGGATTTACTTTGATAAAGAAAAAAGTGGCTTGATGAAGTGCGAATCAAAGAATTAGCCGATTTGTTCTTATAGTATGCAAGAGACAGAGGATTATGACAAAGTGAATCAGGAGAATACTCATGCCTATCGAGCTATGTGGCCTTTCTGTACATGGTGGAGTGCTGAACAATCCAACGGAAGAGATTTTGACTCTGTGTGCGGTGGGTATCACGGCATGCAAGTATTTGAGTAAGGGACAACACGAAGATATAACCCTTGCCTCTTCAGTGATAGCGGCATATCTCCCAACACTATACACCCTTGTCAAGAGTCTGCTCGATATCGTAAACAGGTGGCGTGTCGCAACTATCGCTAGTCCTGAGAGTCCTTGGTGCGCGGCTTGTTCGTATAAGGCTTGTTGTTGGCGAAAGTGGCCGACTTGGCTCAATGTCTTCATCTTCTTTCTGGACATGGAGTTTCTCGCTTATGTAGAGCATTCATCTTATTTGAACTGTCTTGCCCCTTGTGGGCGTCCATTCGTCTCCTGCCAAGAGATTGCTCTTAGTTGAACAGTATTGAGGATGACCCCGGTGGTCGTCCGTAAGTTGCTACATCAGCATTTCGATTTACAAACCGCTAGGAATGGCTTTTGCGTCGATGATGGCGCGACTCAAAGGACGTCCAAGTTCGCGTAGACGATCACATTTGGCGTCGCCCAGGTGTTGCCAGGGAGCGAGTGCAAGCTGATCGGTGAGTTGCTCAACCTTGTCGCGATGCGCCTTGCCCTCGTCTGTCAGTGTGCTTTCCGGTGTGAGCCAGCCTCGTTCGCGTAGTCCTTGTGTCGCCGCTTCCCACTCTTCATCTGACCAACTGCGTGTGGTTTGTAGAGCCTGACGCGAGGCTTCACCTGTTGCAGTATGCATTACTAGAGCCTCACAAGGGCCGACATCATCGGTTAGCAGCGCAGCAACATGTCCACCAAAGCGAAATTCGCGGAGGAGCGTGATAGCGTGCCACAGTACCATATGTGGTTCTGTCGGCCATTCGAGTGTAGCATGGGCGGCATACATAATCCGTCCTTGCGGTGTACAGGCGGTGCTGGCCTCGCGTGCAAGTTGTGCTGCTTCCGCCACCTCTGAACTATGAACACGTTCGCTCAGGACACGACGGAGCGCGGCATCAGCACCTTCAAAGCGTGCGTCAATAATTTGTGCAGGTGTGGCGCGTTGCCATGCAGCAGGAATTACGCTACGCACCAGCCCAGGATTGAAATTATAGAACGCCGAAATAATCATGTCAGCCGAGACCGCGCCCATTGACGCACCTCGTGAGGCAAAATAACTCATGCGTCCACCAATGCCATACGCCTTATACGCCTGACTTGCCTCTGGCACAAAATAAATCATTGCATGATACGGTTCAAGTGCACGGTACAATTTGCGTGCAACGGTTGTATCCATGATAAGAGCTCCTTTGCTGTAGATGAGCATATGATATCACATAACAATGGATAGCACGAATGAGAGATGCATAACTGGATGTATCATGGACTCGTCGGCAATTACGACGTATAGAGGACACTACTGTTTTGAGTCGTCAACATTTACCAAATGCAGTGCTGGCCCCCACGATGTAACTTTATCAGGCGTAAGCATAATCACTGGATACTGTTCCAGGGCCATTGTTCGATACTGCACGTACCGTTGGCGCAAAAGTATGAGGGCGAGTCCGTGGTTTTCATGTTCAGATGTAATCAATTCGGCTTTGCTATGAAGCAGAATATAACCAAGTTGTGACCAGTCGTCGTCATATTGGTCGATGAGCAGTGAGGCTTCATGACGCACCTCAATGTTATGGACTCTGCGGAGTTGCCTTACTGCGACCCGCTTGGGCTTCTCATCAAGCGCTATGTAAAAATATGTACCATCAAAGGCATAGCAGACAGGTACAAGGTGTGGACTGCCGTGTTCGTCTGCCGTTGCCAGCCGCGCAACGCGCAACCTATGGATAAAGGCTATCTCGATATCGGTAAGTGTTGTGCGATTAGCCATAAGTTTCATCATCCTGTCTTATAACGACTACTCTATATACACTAACCACCAGTATATCATCATCCATTAAAATATCCTTATGGATAGGTGCTATAATGGAGTGCAGGCAAGTCATAAAAAATTTCTAAACCTTAGCGGAAAATCATTTATAACAAAAGGACTCTATCCGTGCTTGTTTCTTTCCCTGTAATCTTACTCAGGCTAACCGTTGCCATCCTTCTAGGTGCTCTGATAGGATTTGAGCGCGAGACTAGTGAGCATACTGCAGGTATGCGTACGAATGCACTCGTCGCGCTTGGGGCCGCTCTCTTCACCGTTATTTCTGCATATGGCTTTACAGATATGCTTACTATTCCACACGTGCAACTTGATCCGACGCGTATTGCTTCGTATGTCATTGCTGGTATCGGTTTTTTAGGTGGTGGTGCGATCTTTTTTGTGCAGGATAAAGAGCGTGTCAAAGGTCTGACAACGGCAGGAGCCATCTGGGTTGTCGCTGCAATTGGAATGGCGTGCGGCGCGGGCCTCCTCCTGGAGGCACTAGCAGCAACACTGCTAGCTTTGATAATATTGATTTTGCTGCGTTTTGTCGAACATTTTTTGCTACGAGGCCGACCCTCGGGTCTCTTTCACATTCGTATCGAGACAACAGGTTCAGCAGGAGAACTCGTTAGTAAACTCTACAGTACTTGTATACAGAAGAATATTATCATAGAAAAACTAAGTATGCACTTGGAGCAGGAGCGCGAGATGATTACGCTTGTCTGCCGCACACGTAGCGCCTCTGAACTTACACAAGCCATTGGAGCTTTACGCACTTTACCTGGTGTCAATATGGTAGAGGCTGATATCGGTGATGCTCACAGGAAAGAAGTGCTTCATGAGGATGTTGAAGCATAAAAAATTATCATATATATAGAAGACATACGCACACTATTACCTCGCTTAGACCTTCTGAAAAGTTTCAGCCTTTAACCTTGTCTGTTTTTTGTTCTGCCTCCAACTCATCAACAAACTGGCGTGCGAGGCGACCAGAGCGACCCGTGTGTTGACGTTCCCAGGTAAGCGCACGTATATGAAGGGCTTCTTCTGAGAGTGTGATACCGCGCTGCTGTGCGAGTCCTGTAACAATGTTGAGATACTGCGCCTGATCGGGTGTCATAAAGGTAACGCGCAGTCCAAAGCGAGCGACGAGAGAAGCTTTCTCTTCTAATGTGTCACGCCAATGTACATCATCCGTTGGCTTCCCACGGTCTGCAAAGTTTTCGCGAATCAGGTTCAAACGGTTTGTAGTTGCATAAATAAGTATATTCGCTGGACGAGCCTCTACCGCACCCTCAAGCAACACTTTTAATGCTTTATAGTTTGTTTCATGCTCTTCAAAGGAAAGATCGTCGATAAACAAAAGGAAATGCGGCGCATGTTCACGAAGCTGATTGACGATGGCGGGTAGGTCGTTGACAAACTCTTTGCGAACCTCAATCAGCCGTAGCCCTACGTTGGCGTAGGCATTGGCAAGCGCTTTCACCGTAGAGGATTTTCCCGTTCCAGGTGCGCCATAGAGCACAGCATCATGAGCAGGAAGGCTTTGTACGAAATGCTCAAGGTTTGCCTGTAGTCTTGCCTTTTCACGCTCATAGCCAACTAAGTTAGTAAGCTGAATTGGGTCGGGATATGCAATACCACGCAACCCCTCTGTCCGTCCCTCCCAGCGTAGGACAGAATAGCGTGCGAATATTCCTGTCCCGTGCTGTCCCCAATGCTGCTCTAACAGCGGAATGCTTGTTGTCCAATCCTGTGTTGTTGCCAACCGTCGCATCAACGTTTCGCGTGCTGTTCCTGCTATTTCACGCCCAAGAGCGAGATTGTACCACGGAACCCACGCATCGAGCAGGCTAGGAAGAGATTGCGTAACAACATTCCGTGTCAATTCCCACACCTGTTGAGCGGAGAGATCGTAGAGCAGGCGAAGGACAGATACATCTCGTTTTGCCTGTTCACGTATTCCAGATGCGATAGAATAGGACGCTGCTCTTTCAGCCTGTATACTCCACGGGTTTACGCTATCCACAAGGCGACTCACAAGATAGGCTTGCCAGGTATCAGGTATGCTAGGCTGTACATCTTCACTGCTTGCGCTATATGCCAATGCAGAAAAGGCTCTACTATATGCTTGTGCTATTGCTGAAGCATCAGGTTCAGGTGCTACAAGCAATCGAAAAAGAGTGAGTACTGCTTGTCCTACTTCATCATCAAGGACAGCATGTAGAAGCGTGAGACTCTGAACTGCGTCGAGCACAGTAGAAATAGCCTGCTGCGTTGTTTCTGTAGAATATATCATACTGGGATACTCCTGCAATTTCATATGTTTCTTAAGAAGGACACTGATTATATCCTCTGGAATCGGCTTAATCAGGTAGATAATCCTACACGGCCCGACGAAGCACAATAACCTTCTGTACACAAGTGATGAGACAAACAGGGCGACTCTTAGAGTTGCCCTGTTTGTCTCATCACTTGTGTTATTTCTTTATTGCTGATTGCCGTTCTGGTCCTGACTAACTCTTGTGCCGTAACTTGAACGGCTGCTGCCAGGGTGACTTGGGCCACCTTGATTGCCATAGTTGCCTGTACCATAGAGACCTTGACCACCCTGTATGTCATATTGGTTGTCGTTCTCGTCTACCTCTTCATAGTCGTCTTCATCGGCGAGATCCTGGTCGTCCTGGTTCTCGGAAATGTTCTGATCAGCTTGCATGCTGTATAAGTATTGATCGCTGATCTGATTCTGGTTGGCTTTTGTGCTCGTCTGATCCTGGTTGCCCAACACGCCCAACTGGTTCTCGTCGCTATACTGTTCTTGCTTGTTTGTGTTCTGGTCTGCCATAAGGTATTTTCTCCTTTAGCTAGCTAGAGACTTTGAATATCGTCTCTATTCGTATCCTCATTTGCTCTAGGACGTAGTGTTGGTGGAGCATTGAATATCGCTTGCCGTGTGGAAGCGTCATATGCACCATTGTTACGAAGAATAACTGTCGCTTCAGCGGCACCATCAGCACTCTTTACCGTGACAATAGTTCGCCCCGCCTCTAGTTCGCGCTGGTAGAAACTCGCCTCATTCTCTGAAAAGCCAATACCTGTCAAGGTACCAAGGATACCGCCAGCAGTAGCTCCAAGAGCTACCCCGCCCACTGTTGCCGCCAGGATACCACCTGCAATTGCAGGACCAAAGCCGGGAATGAGCAGAGCAGCGGCAGCGCCAAGTACACCACCAAGGACTCCTCCACTAATAGCACCTGTCGCGGCACTTCCCTCTACATCATTGCCTGTCTCTGTTTCCGCAACGCGTGAGAGAAAGCCAATCTCTTTGTCATCAAAGCCCGCACGCTTCAACTCGTCTATCGCGTGCCGCGCTTGATTCATATCCGAAAAGACGCCAATAGCAATCGTGTTTTGTGTCATCGCCATATATGTCCATCCTTTCAAACATGCTCTTCGGGTTTCACATATACCTATGGTATACGACTAAGTCAAGCCTCTCGTGACAAATACACATTTTTTGCTACTTAGACTTGCATCTAATTCCAATAGTAGAACGTATCACAACAAGAGTATTTCCTTTGTTCCAACAACGTGGAAGAAAGAATATGCTGAAAGTAGTTTTTTGTAGTAACATACATATGAAGGAGAACTAGGCAATGGCGACTACGAAACATCCATCACAAGAGCATCACACTAAGGCGGCAGAGCATCACGAAGAGGCAGCGAAGCATCATCGTGCTGCGGCCGATGCGCATGAAAAGGGCGAACATGAGAAGGCTGGGCATCACGCACAAGTAGCTCATGGTCATCATGCGGAAGCCACGCATCATGCAACCGAAGCAGCGAAAAAACACGCAGCTGCCGCAAAAGAACCTAAAGCAGCGAAATAGAGTCCTTCTGTAAGCACAAGGAGAGCGTAACCAATCATACTAGAGTTACATTCTCCTTGTGCTTCTCAACACATACAAATGTCAGCTATTTTGTGTTACCATAACGGTAATATAGCGATGAATGCGTCAGGCTTCTACGCATTTTGCGTTGGAGTAGTCAGCGTTGTGGATAGATTGTTGCTGACACGTTTCAAGTGAGGAACCAATGCCTCTGCTCTTGTCTCATCAAGTCTGCTGGCAGGACCAGAAATGCTGATGGCGGCTATTACCCTGTGACCCGCACCATAGATGGGCACAGAGACGCAACGGACTCCCTCTTCTTGCTCGCCATTGTCGAGAGTATAGCCCTTCTCTCGAATGTGTGCAAGTTCTCGCCGCAATTGATTGGGCTGAGTGATAGTTTTCTCCGTGTGCGCTGGTAAACCCGTACTGGCGATAATTGTGTTAGCAACGCTTTCTGGCTGAAATGCTAATAAAACCTTGCCACAGCCTGTATTATGCAAAGGGACTCTATTACCAAGTTCGGTGAACATACGGACCATGCGTGTAGACTGAGCCTGCGCAACGTATACGGCTTTATCGTGCTCCATGATTGCTATATTCGCCGTTTCACCACTTATCTCCACAAGTTCTTGCAAGAATGGCGTGGCGAGTTCCTTCCAATCAGGTATGTGAGTAGTGCTGTTGACCATCATGTGAAAGGCCGGACCGAGCGAATAGCGTCGCATGCGGCTATCGCGTACAACATAATTGCGTGTCATAAGTGTTTTTAGGAGTCTGTGTATCGTCGCAACAGGCAGACCTGTAGCAACACTTAATTCACTAATTCCCATCCAACTCGAACCGTGAGCAAGACACTCTAGCAAGTCAAGGGCGCGTTCAATAGACTGCACCCCATTCATGACTATGGTGTCTACCTTTTCTTTAGAAACTTCCTGCATAGACTTATACTTTCCATAATATGAAAAACCCTAATCAGAGTATAGCATACTATAGAAAGATAGTCACACATGTAGGAACGTAGGCAGGGCTAATTCAAAAGTCATTGCAGCCTGCGTTATGGGCATGACAGGGACAAGCCCTGTCACTGCTCTGCACGCGCAAGCGGCATGAACGGGGTAGAGGAGTGAGAGGGCTTGTCCCTGTCATGCTCCCGCCTGACTTGTAAATCACCCTTGAACGTAGGAGTCTTATGCAATGCCACCCTCGTGATCAGCACAGGCTGATCACGAGGGTGGCATTGCATAAGACTCCTACAGAAGATTTACACGCAGCACGCGTAGCATACGTTCTGTGGCGTCTGTCGCTAGCGTTGCGGCATGTTCCATTGCGTAAGGTAGCGTCATGGGGCCAGAAGGTAGCACCGTAATGCCATCAACACCTAATTCATAAACCCTTTGGTAGTCGTTCCCCAGACCGCCAGCGAGTGCTAGCACGGGCAGACCATAGCGTTTTGCAAGCGTTGCAACGGCTCCCACGCTTTTGCCATACGCAGTTTGCTCATCTATCTGCCCTTCGGCGGTAATTACCAGGTCTGCGGCACGCACATATGTTTCGAGTTTGACCGCTTCTAAGACAAGTTGCGCTCCAGGTCGTAGTGTTGCATGGAGGAAAGCAATTAACCCACCACCCAATCCGCCAGCAGCACCCGCACCAGGAATATCACGAACGGACTGGCCTAGGTCGCGCTCGAGAATGTGGGCGTAGTGATCCAATGCAGCATCAAGCTCTTGTACCATTTCGGGTGTCGCCCCTTTTTGAGGACCATACACCGCTGATGCACCCGTTGGACCACACAAAGGATTGGTAACATCACAAGCAACCTCGATAGTACATTCCTGTAAACGCGGGTCTAGCTGCTCAAGCGAGATATGCGAAAGGCTTGCCAGGGCCGCACCACCGCGTGCAATCGCTGTTCCCTGCTCTGTGAGAAGTGATGCACCTAATGCTTGTGCCATGCCCGCGCCGCCATCGTTTGTCGCGCTACCACCAATACCAACGATGAAGTGACGACGACCACGCTCAACGGCTACAAGCAGAAGTTCACCAACGCCATAGGTGGTTGTGAGACGCGGGTTGCGCTGAGTGTGTGGCACAAGTGGTAGACCTGCACTCGCCGCCATCTCAATCGCGGCGGTGCGTCCATCTCCTAACAAGCCAAAAAATGCAGAAACAGGTGTGCCTAGTGGACCCGTTACCGTCTGCCATGCAAGTTCCCCTCCTGTGGCATCGACCAATGCCTGGACCGTTCCCTCACCACCGTCTGCAATCGGCACGACATCAATATGTGCTTGTGGATAGACAGCCTGTACTCCCAATGCGATTGCCTGTCCGATCTCCTCTGCTGTGAGGCTGCCTTTCAATGCTTGCGGCGCAATAACAACACGCATAGTTGTATCTCCTCTAATGCAATAACAACCTGTACAGAAACCTCGTTTACGCGTGTGTTTCTAGGGTTTGAGTACGTTCGGGGAGCGGCTCAAACTCCTTGATAGCGTTGATCGCTGGTCCCATTGCAGCATTGGCTTCGCGTTCAACCATGATTTCAACAAGCACTGGTAGGCGCTGCTGACTTGAGGTGTGCGTGGCCCATTCCAGTGCAGCGCGAATATCCTCTGGTCGCTCAACTCTTCTGCCCAGACCGCCCATTGCCTCCATCACTTTTATATGGTCCATACCAAGTTCCAGTGTCGCCAACTGCCCATCGTCGTTTCCCTCCGTATACGCGAGATCGACGGCATAATTCATCTCATAGGGCAGTTCGGCCTGACGAATGAGACCCATATAGCCGTTATTAACCATCACAAGTACGAAGGGAACACGGTATTGCACGGCAACAGCAATCTCTTCTACCATAAACTGGAATGAGTAGTCACCGACAACCCCAACGACACGTTTATCAGGTCTGCCAAGCTTGACGCCAGTGCAGGCTGATACCTCCCAACCAAGTGGTCCCGCTTGCCCACACACCATATAGTGGCGCGGTTGATAGCTATGCTGAAACTGGCCTGACCAGATTTGATAGAGACCTATGGCGGTAACAAACATCGTATCGTGGTCAAAGTAGTCGTTGATCTCCTTGAATACCCTCGGCGGTTTGATGGGCGTCTCATCAAAATCCATACGTCGCTCTAATGTTTCGCGCAACTCTGTGACGCGCTCAGCCCATTGTGGGGCATACTGTGGTGATCTAGCGTGTGCACGTTCTAATAGTGCTTGTAACGCAAATTTTGCATCTGCTACAATGCCAAGATCAGGCTCAAACACACGTCCAATTTGCTTTGAGTCGATGTCGATCTGGATGAACTTACGCTCGCCACGATATATCTTGAGGTCGCCAGTATGACGGTCTGCAAAACGCGCACCAACAGCAAGTACAAGGTCCGATTCGAGGAATATCTGGTTGCCGTAGCGTGTCTGTGTCTGAATGCCTGCGATGCCTGCATAAAGTGGGTGGTCTTCTGGAAAACCACTTTTGCCCATTAAGGTGATGGTTACAGGAATATGTAGGTATTCCGCGAGTGCCTTAAATTCATCCGTTGCGTTGGCACCGATCACGCCTCCGCCAAGCATCAGGAGAGGACGTTTAGCGGCTAGCAACATATCCAGGGCCCGATCAATGGCAGCAATCGAGGGACTGGGTTTTATACGCGGCAAAGGTGCTGTGAGAGCTACGTCGTATTCGATCATGCCACGCTGTACATCTACAGGAAGGTCGATCAGGACCGCGCCAGGGCGTCCATCTTGCGCGATACGGAAGGCTTCACGAAAGACCCATGGCATTTGAGCAGGCTCTTTGACCATCACGCTCCACTTGGTAACAGGGGTCGCACAGCCAACGATATCTACGGCTTGAAACGCTTCCTTGTGCTGTACTGCCGTTGGGGCCTGACCTGTGATACAAATGATCGGAATAGAATCGGCGGTGGCGGTGTATAGGCCCGTGATCATGTTTGTGCCAGCCGGACCCGATGTACCCAGCATAATACCAACTTTTCCTGTTGCGCGAGCATAGCCATCAGCAGCGTGTGTACCGCCCTCTTCGTGCCGTACACTATAATGACGGATTTTGCCAGATTTCAGTAGCGATTTGTATAAAGGCAGAATCGCGGCACCTGGAATGCCGAAAACAAGCTCTACACCCTCGTCCAGCATCACCTGAACGGCTGCATCGGTAGCGGACATACGTGCCATGAGAGGATATCCTTTCACTATTGGACAATTGAATGATGCGCTAAATCTTCTATATAGGTGAGCAGGGCGGAGTGATCGAGTTCGCCACGCCCGCCAGCTTCTAAGGCTCCTAGCATCTGATCGACGATTGCGGTTACCGGCAGTGGGACACCGTATGCTCTCCCCGCTCCCAGCGCAATACCCAGGTCTTTGTGGTGTAGGCGTACACGGAATCCTGGTGTGAAGGTGTGAGTACGCATTCCTTCGCCGCGTAACTCCATAACTTTATTTGCCGCCAACCCTCCACTCAGGACTTGCAGAATTTTGGCTGGATCAACCCCTGCTTTAGAGCCAAGGACAAGTGCTTCGCTTACAGCCTCAATCGTGAGAGCGACGACGATCTGATTACATGACTTGACAACTTGTCCGGCTCCACTTTCGCCCACATGGACAATTGTTTTTCCCATAGCGTGGAAAAGTGGAAGGCAACGCGAAAAGACTTCGGCATCTCCACCTACCATGATGGAGAGGGTACCCGCAATCGCTCCTTTGTCTCCCCCACTCACAGGTGCGTCAAGCATTGCTATTCCACGCTCGGCAAGCCGTGTCGCTATGCGTTGCGTGACAACAGAGGAGATTGTACTCATATCAATGATTGTCAACTCCGCGTGCGCTCCCTCAAGGATGCCATGAGGTCCAAGTATGACCTCTTCTACCTGCGGTGAGTCGGGGAGCATGGTGATAACCACCTGGCTCTGGGCGGCAACATCTTTTGGCTGCTCGGCTGCATGCGCACCTTGTGCTACAAGCTCGTTGGTTACCTCTGGGTGACGGTTCAGGACGATGAGCGAGTACCCAGCTTTCAGAAGGTTATGAGCCATAGGCTTACCCATGATACCCAGACCAATGAAACCAATTGTCTCTGTCATCTTTTTCACTCTCTTTTCCATCAGTAGAAAAATAAAATTCCTCTATTTGGAATATGCCATATATTTTTGGACTTGTCAAGCCCTGCTTTTCCCCTTGACAGATGGGAAAGTGTATTCTATACTTTTCATTAGATGATGTATCATATTCCACAAAGCGAAAAATAAAGCAGCATAAAAGGCTCTATTGCTGTTATGATGAAAATGTTTGTGGAGGGAAAGGAGATATGTAGGCTACAAGTGGTCATGTAAGGTGGTGATGAAGTGGAACAATACGCGTAATGCACATCGGCTCTCGGCTGCATCGTTGCAGTCTCGTACAGCGTACCGTTACATGTATCATATTTGATGATACGGAGGTAATGTCGATGTTTCACCAGATACTTATCCCCGTTGCTGGTAACCTGTTTCTTTCGTTCCTCGTTGGCTTCGTGCCTATTATCTTAGTCCTTGTTTTGCTTGGTGTCGTCAGGCTTCCTGCGTGGCAGGCTGCACTTGCTGGATTAGTCGTTGCGTTGTTGATGGCGGTGTTTGTGTGGGGGATGCCAATAGGGTTGGCAGCAAACTCCGTGCTTAACGGTGTTGTTTTCGCGTTAGTACCCGTCATGTGGATTGTGTGGAACGCGATGTGGTTGTACAATGTGACCGTGCGTTCGGGCAAATTTGATCTCTTCCGTCGTTGGATGATTCACAATGTGCCTGCTGATAAACGCATTCTCATGCTGATCATCGGCTTCAGCTTTGGCGCGTTGATGGAGGGTATCGCGGGTTTCGGGACGCCAATTGCTATCGGCAGTGCCTTACTGATTGGTCTTGGTTTTCCAGTACTGGACGCACTGGCGATTACACTCGTATTTGACACGGCACCTGTTGCCTTTGGTGCATTAGGTGTTCCAGTTACTACGCTAGCACAGGTGACGAACCTGCACGCACCATTGCTCTCCGCGATGATTGGGCGACAACTCCCGTTCTTTGCCTTCATCTTGCCATTCTATGTGATGGCGGTTTTCATGGGCGTGCGCAGTTTACGCACTATCTGGCCTGTGGCCCTGGTCGCGGGTGGCTCGTTCGCGCTTACACAATTCTTTGTTTCAAACTTTATCGGGCCAGAGTTGCCGGATGTGCTGGCTTCGCTGATCTCGCTGGTCTGTGTTATCCTCTTCGTGCGGGTGTACAAACCGAGTGATAGTGATCAGTACCGCGCCCAATTCGCCGATATAAATAGTACCAGGGTAAATGCTGCATCAATCGGAGAGGAAGGCATTGCCGTGCCAACTGCGAGAAACAGTGCAGATGATAATGGCAAACCCTCGACAAGTGAAGCGGTCTATGCATGGTTGCCGTGGGTGCTTGTGAGTGTTGTTGTCATTCTCTGGACCATAAAGTGGCCTAATGGTACAACAGCAGGTTTCCAAATGGCGTCGCTTGGACAGTCAATTATCAAGTGGCCTGGCTTGCACAATGCCGTATTGCTGACTTTCTACAACAAGCCCTATGCCGCCCTCTACACGTTTCAGCCGCTGGGAACAGGAACGGCTATTCTTGTTGCCGTTATTCTCACCGCCCTGATTCTCCGAGTCAGCCCACGTACCTTTTTCCTTGCGTTAGCCGATACCTGGAAACAGTTGCGTTTCGCCATTCTCACCGTTATGCTCATCGTTGGTCTGGCCTTCCTCTATAACTATTCGGGTATCGCGTACACGCTTGGTCTTGCCATCTCGTCGGTGGGTGCGGTCTTCCCGTTCTTCTCGGCCTTCCTGGGTTGGATTGCTTGTTTCTTAAGTGGTAGTGACACTTCCAGTAACGCGCTTTTTGGCAATTTACAAGTTGTGGCAGCACGTAAACTCAACCTCAGTCCGGTCCTCATGGCAAGTACAAACTCTACGGGTGCGGTGATGAGCAAAATGATCTCGCCTCAAAACGTGACAACCGGTGTTTCGACAACAACGCTTGTAGGGAAAGAGGGGTTAGTCATTCGCCGAACCTTTATTCACAGTATCATTCTAGTGTCACTGATGGGCCTCCTCGCGATGGCCCAGCAGTACCTTGTTTCATGGATGATTCCACGTTAGTTTTACATGGTAAAGAAACACAAGTGACTCCTATAAAAATAAACGTTGTCTATCTTTATAGGGGTCACTTGTGTTTCTCCTGCCTGAACTATTTGTTATTCTTTATTTGCTCCTCATCGTTCAACACATTTGAGGGGAGTCTCCTTGACTTGCTGCTAGTATCTGGCTTCATTCAAGAGGTGTAAATCATGACATATTTCTCCCCCAAAACTTCACATAGGATTCGAAGACCTGATGGTGCACTAAACGCTCTCTGCTAAGCGTTCATCATATAGAGAATCATTCTCAAATATTTGCTCTTTCTTTTCAAAACAACAGTTTCAGTTTAATCAAAGGAGTTTTGCGTGAAAAGACGGCTTCTTCTAGCCCTTGTACCCTTAATTCTATATGCAATGGTGGATATACCTTCTTCATACGCTGCACCTATCCCCCCATTTCCAGGTGACAAACAACTGCAACGTGGTAGCAACGTAGAAGCAGATCAAGAGGCACTCAACGGACTCTGTGGGGCAGAACGCTGGTCTGTGAAGACTGGTACCGACGCTGACGCCAGTTTGATCAATCTCCAATCCACGACCAAGACTACGATTGCTACGCTGACCTCGCTGCCAGCACCGAGCAACATTCCCCTAAACAACCGCATCCAGCCAACCGAGACTACTGTGTTCCAACTGAACGCCACGCTGACCGAATACAAACTGGAGGCCGACTCCGACTACCACCTGATTCTCAACGACGGCGCTGGCAACACGCTGATCGGCGAGATACCCGCCCCGAGCTGCGTTGGGTCTTCCAGTCCATTGCTGTCCAGCATTCAGAAAGCCCGCTCCGAATTTGATGCCCGCTACATTGTCACGAACAGCTTCCAGGCTGCTAATGTGCCTGTGACTATAACAGGCGTCGGCTTCTTCGACTTCCTGCATGGTCAGACTGGAGTTGCGCCCAACGGCATCGAATTGCACGCCGTCCTCGATGTCCAGTTCAGTACCGTCGGCGGTAGTAGTATTGTTAATGGTGACTTTGAGACAGGTAACTTCAATGCTTGGACCACCATTGGCACAACTTCGATCAGCACAACCGCGCACAGTGGTAGTTATTCTGGTCAGGCTGGTGGGCCCTCGGCAACCAATGGGGATAGTTCAATCAGCCAGACGTTCACGGCTCCCAGCGCAGTGAGTACTCTGAGTTTCTGGTATCAGGTATACTGCCCAGATACGGTGACGTCTGACTGGGCAACGGCGACGCTCAAGGACAATACTGTCGGGACCACTACCACCATTCTGGTTAATACCTGCACCAACAACGCTACATGGATGCAGGTGTCAGCCAACGTGACGGCAGGTGATTCTTACACTTTGAGCTTGATAAACCATGACAACAACAGCCCTGGCGATCCTACCTATACACTCTTCGACGACGTGAAGGTGAACTAGCGACACACTCTCGGAATGCAGCGTGGGTAGCAACTACTTGCTACCCACGCTGCTTGTTGCTCTTGTTATAACGGCAAACCTTCTGGAATGAAACCATCCATACGCAAAGCCTCCTCAAGCTGTTCTCGCTCAACGGCTTGTGCCAACTCTGGACGATAGGCACTATGTTCGCGTTTGCCAATAAAATTGGCAAGATCGCCTACTCTGCTGGCATAGCCCCATTCGTTGTCATACCAGCCAACAACGCGAACTGTGCGACTCTCGGAGAGTAGATCAGTCATCAACCCATCTACAATACTTGAGCGACTATCACCACGATAATCGCTTGAGACAAGGGGCAACTCAGTATAACCGAAAACATGTGCCAGTGCGCCATTTGCATGTTCGGCAAAGGCTGCGTTGATTTCTGCGACAGTCGCCTCCTGCTCCAATTCCGCAATAAGATCAACAACGGAGACGGCGATTGTCGGCACGCGATAGGAGACGCCGTGGAGCTTACCCGCTAGCGCAGGAAGGACATCGCCCAACGCTTTTGTTGCACCTGTAGTTGTAGGAATAATGTTCTCTGCGCCCGCACGAGCGCGACGTGGGTCTTTATGGCTACGGTCAAGGATACGCTGGTCATTTGTGTAGGAATGAATGGTGGTCATCATGCCATAGTTCAGCCCAAATTGCTCATGTAGTATCTTGGCAATAGGAGCCAGGCAGTTTGTTGTACAGGACGCTGCAGAAATGATGCGGTGTTTGTCTGGATTATACTCATGCTCATTGACGCCAAGCACAAGTGTAACATCAACCGCTTTCCCTGGTGCTGTAATCAGGACACGCTCAGCTCCTGCCTGTAGGTGTGCAGAGGCTTTATCGGCTGTTGTGAACACACCTGTTGACTCGATTACTAGCTCGACGCCCAGGTCTTTCCAGGGGATATCGAGCGGGTTAAGGTGCGAAACAATACTAATCGCGTGTCCATCAATACTAATCTTGCCATTTCCCCCCTCTACATGTCCTTTGTAGGCACCATAGGTGGAGTCGAATTGGAAGAGATGGGCATTGATAGCCGCATCTCCTCGATCATTGATGGCGACGATATCCAGGTCAAGGTTACGATGTAGAGCGGATCGGAGCACGAGACGACCGATACGTCCAAAGCCATTAATACCTATCTTCATTATGCTGCACTTCCTTCCGTACCACTCCGGGAGGCATTACCCCTCGAATGGAGGCATCAACTAACTGGACAGGATGGAGCGATGGAAGCGGTGTGCCGAGACGTCGCAACGAGGCTGTAATTTGTAGCAGACACCCAGGATTCGCGGTCGCAATCATGTCAGGGTTCATACTCAGAATGTGGCGTGCTTTGCGCTCGCCTAGCTGATTCGCCGTCTCCGGCTCTAACAGGTTGTAGGTGCCTGCACTGCCACAACACACCTCAGCTTCGGGAATGTCGGTCAACTCCATGCCTGGAATCGCACGTAGCACCGCGCGTGGTTGGCTACGAACCCCCTGGGCATGAGCAAGATGGCAGGCATCGTGATAGGCCACACGCAGATCAATGGGATGTCTTGGTGCGATAGGTGTCAGTTCCGCCAGCAGTTCCGTGATATCGCGCACCGAGGCCGAGAACGCTCTTGCCCGCTCCGCATAGTCAGGGTCGTCGCGTAAGAGATGCCCGTATTCTTTGAGGCTCGAACCACACCCCGCCACGTTGACAACAATCGTCTCCAGGCCATACGCTTCAAACGTGTCGATCAGGTTGCGTGCCAAGCGCAAGCCTTCTTCCTCGCGTCCAGAGTGAATACTCAGTGCTCCACAGCAGCCTTGCGTTGGGGGAATCACCACGTCACAGCCCTCCGCCGTGAGCACGCGAATGGTTGCCGCATTCACATCATCAAAAAACACGCGTTGGATACAGCCGCTGAGCAGTCCCACGCGTCGCCGCTTCGTGTGTCGCGCTCTGTTGAACTCCTTTGGTCGTGACAAGAGAGAATTCAGGCGAATGGGTGGCAGAATTGCCTCCATCCCTAAAAGACGCGCGGGGATGAACCGTTTCGCCATCGGCGTTTCTAGCAAGCGTTTGGCACCACTCTTTTGATAGAGCCACAGCAACGGCGTCATCAAGCGTAGCCGTGTAGGATAGGGAAAGAGACTGAAGATCAGCGTACGGAACAGGCGATCCCACAAGTTACGGGGATGATGGCGTTCGATCTGCGGACGGGTGGCCTCGATCAGTTTGTCGTATTGCACTCCCGATGGACACGCGCTGACGCAGGCCATACAGCCCAGACAGCGATCCATATGCGTGGTGAACGTCTCGGTCATCGCAAACTCACCCTGGGAGACCATTTTCATCAAGTGAATGCGACCACGCGGTGAGTCCATCTCCTCGCCCCACAGCAGATAGGTGGGACAGGTCGAGAGACAGAAGCCGCAATGCACACAGTCTGCTAAGAGCTCAGGGTCGGGTGCATGATGACTGTCAAAGGCGGAAACACCTTGCCCCTTTCGTGTTGCTGTTCTCGTGTTGAGCTCGAGCAGGCCGTGTGGACCTGCTTCTTCAAGTCCATTGCCATGATGTGTGTTGAAGGTACTCATAGTCTTTATATTCCTCCCACAAAGCGTCCTGGGTTGAGCGTGTTGTGCGGGTCAAAGTGGGCTTTCAGGGTGCGCATCACCTCGAATGCTGGTATCGGCCCCCACACGTCAAGCTGCTGTGCAACCTTCGATGGAGCATCCGTGACGACAAGACTTCCTCGAAGCCTGAGTGCTTCTTGACGGAGTTCCTGGACTGCTGACACAAGAGTCGTGTCATCTCCTGAGAGATGCACGAAGATGAGACCGTGACCAGCATGGGCATGCCACGTTGCGTGGATCTGCTGCTGCTGAGAGACCTGCTCGACAGACGTCAGCCAGTGTGCGACCTCCGTGGGCACCAGGCTGGCTTTGAGGGTGAGGGCTGTGTGTGTTGCAGCGACGACTCCACCCGTGTGCGCCGTGTGTGACCAGAAGTGTGCCTCAGCCTCGCCTGCAAGCAGGTGGGTTGCCTGGATCGTCTCTCCACGTTCGGCCACCATCGCACGCAGCGTTGCTGTTTGTGCCTCCACCGCTTCCTGCCCCATCTCGAAACGGACTGCCATCCTATACCTCTTGGGATGCGCGCTATCGCCCAACACATCCAGGATCGTTGGTACCAGTGTCGAGCCAAGGACGCGGACTGCCAGATCGCACAACGAGGAGATGCTTGAGGCGGTGATGTGCACGGTCTGTGATGCTCTGGGCAAGGGATAGAGACGGAAGGTGGCCGAGACGATGACGCCCAGCGTGCCCAGCGCCCCCGTAAACAGCTTGGGCAGGTCATAGCCCGCGACATTCTTGACGACCTTGCCGCCGCCTTTGGCAATGGTGCCATCGGCAAGCACGACCCGAAGGCCGAGAAGCTGGTCGCGCACCCCCCCATAACGCAGGCGTCGTGGCCCCGTTGCATTGGTGGCAACGATGCCACCAATCGTGGCTTCTGGCGCAAGGTCAGGGTCAAGAGCTAACCATTGATTGCTGTGCTGTAACGCTGCTTGCAGGGTTGCAAGTGGAAGACCTGCCTGGGCGGTGACCACCAGGTCATGGGGCACATGCTCAACGATGGTGTTCAAACGCGTTGTACTCAGCAGGATATCACCACCGGTTGGTGGGCAACCCAGCCCCAGTTGTGTCCCGCCCCCACGGATGAGGACACGTAACCCCTCTTTGTCGGCAAAGGCCAGCACCGCCGCCACTTCCTGCTCGTTGCCGGGTTCCACAACAACGTGTGGCTGGACACCTGCAATGCTCTCCACACCTTCAGTGGGACGAACCCACCGTCCTACGAGCGGTTCGAGTGCGGATGGCAGCGATGAGAGTGAAAGGCTCATTCCACGGGTTCCTTTCTGCACTAAAAACGTTCGATGACCCCAGCGGCTTCCAGGGGATGCTGACGATAGGGACCAGGAACTTCACCACACAGTCGCGGTGTGGGATAGACCTTGTTTGGGTTGCTGAGATGTTGTGGGTCGAGAGCACACCGGATCAACTGGTGTGTCGCCATGTCCGCCTCGGTAAACATGAATTTCATATACTCTTTCTTGTCGATGCCCACGCCATGTTCACCCGTGATGCTGCCGCCATGATCGACGCAGATGCGTAGAATTTTGCCTGCTAGCTCCTCCGCGGAATGCTCCGCGCCTGCGTTTCTTTGATCGTAGAGCACCAGGGGATGCAGGTTGCCATCGCCCGCATGGAAGACGTTGGCGACGCGCAAGCCGGACTGCGTACTTAACGCTTCGATTTCACGCAAGACCACTGGCAGAGCGGTGCGTGGTAGCACCCCGTCTTGCACAATATAGTTTGGACTGATACGACCCATGGCCGCGAAGGCTGCCTTGCGACCCTTCCACATTTTTGCGCGCTCATCATCGGTGCGTGCGAGACGATACTCAATCGCCCCTGCCGTGTGACAAATGGCTTCGATGTGCGCAAATTGCTGCGCGACCTCGGCTTGTGGGCCATCAAGTTCGATGAGTAAGATGGCTCCTGCATCCAGGGGAAAGCCAGCGTGAACCGCCGCTTCACACGCCTCAACGGCCAGTTTGTCCATCATCTCAACGGCGGCTGGCACAATGCCTGCGGCGATAATCCCAGAGACGGTTTCGCCCGCCGCATCGGGATGAGTGAAGGCTGCCATGACTGTTTGCACCGCCTCGGCTTTGCGGACAATGCGCACCGTGATTTCGGTAGCGATCCCCAGCGTGCCCTCGGAGCCCACGATGATCCCAGAGAGGTCGTAACCAGGAGGATCAAGGGTTGGCCCACCAAGCTCGACCAGTTCACCAGTGGGCAAGACCAGTTTCATACCCAGGACATGGTTGACCGTGAAGCCATATTTCAGGCAATGTGCGCCCCCAGAATTTTCAGCGATATTGCCACCGATGGAACACACTTGCTGACTGGAAGGGTCGGGAGCGTAGTAATAGCCGTGCGGGGCGACCCGTTGCGTGACCCACAAATTGATCACGCCAGGTTGAAGGACCACGCGCTGATTGGCGAGATCAACGTCAAGGATACGGTTCATGCGTGCGAGCGAGATCACGATCCCGCCCTCGATAGGCAGGGCGCCGCCCGAAAGCCCTGTGCCCGATCCGCGTGGCACAAAGGCGATGTGTTCACGATGACAGACACGCAGAATACCCTGCACTTCTTCTGTCGAGGCTGGTAATACCACCAACGCTGGTGTGACCCGAAAGCTGGTCAGACCATCGGACTCATAGGTTCGTAGCTGCTCATATTTCTCTATCACTCCTTCGTCGCCGACAAGTGTTCGCAACTCTGCAACAATACCTGGTTTCAGCATCAACGTCTCCTTGATACATCTCTTGCTCTAACTACAATGTTACAGGTGTCTCGGTTGTATAATAGACCAAAACGCGAGTCGTATTCGCTAGAAAACGCGCTACAGATGGAGATCGGATACCGCAAGTGCGGTTCGCTTCTGTTGAGGCAACCACGCAACGCTTGCCTCTGAACTATTGGAGGGATTGTACTCAAGTCCAATATACCCCTGATATGCCAGTGTATCAAGTGCTGCAAGAATATGTGGGTAATGCAGTTCACCCGTTCCTGGCTCATGACGGCTTGGTGAGTCCGCCACCTGAATATGCCCGATGCGTGCGATGTGTGCTTGCAGGGTCGCGATAATATTGCCTTCCATACGTTGCATATGGTAGACATCGTACTGATACTTGAGATTTGGACGCCCAACCTCGTCTAACAACTGGAGCGTATCGTGCGTGTTGGTGAGGAGATAGTTCGGATTTTCAAAGGCATTGAGCGACTCGACGACCACGCCTATCCCTGCTTCGGCGGCACGGTCTGCCGCCCACGCGAGATTCTCACGTATGAGGTCCAGTTGTTGCTCTCGACTAACCGTTGGCAGCGCATTGCCAACGAGTGCGTTCAGTTGAGGAATGCCAACGCGCTGCGCGAATGTGAGCGCGGTAGAGACATTGGCGCGGAAACGTTCTCTCTGTTGAAGATCGTTAAGAAAGCCGCGTTCCCCTGCCGCCATGTCGCCTGCGTCGAAGTTCATCAGCACAGCCTTGAGTTCTGTCGCACGCAGTTGTTCCTCGACCTGTGCTAGAAGCTCATCGCCGGGCCACCAAAATTCTACGACACCGAAGCCAAGATTGGCGGCTTGTGCAAAGCGCTCAATAAAAGGAACTTCCTTGAGAAGAATTGAAATATTCAGGTCAAACCTGAGCATGGTCTTCCCTCCTGGCATGCAAATTTCTTTACGTGGAAAACGAAATTCCGTATAGTAAAATAATAGCTTATGATGAGGACGGTTGTCAAGGTGAAAAAATGGAAACATGAGTCACGGAGTTCTTCGCTACCGCTGTCCGACCAGGCACTGGATCAGTTTGATACGCTCCTGGGTGAGTTGGTGCGCAAAGGAGAGCGGCAGCAAGAGAAGCATTTCCATACCAATACGCGGAAACTGAATAGTCACCTGCCGCCACTGGAAAAAGAGATCCCGGCAGAGGTGTCTCCATCGAGATGGAACAGAGCGCGACTGTTTTTCCAAAGAATCTGTTCCATCTCGATCGGATTCAGGTCCAGATGTTTCACGATCGTTAATTGCTCTTCTAAAGGACCGGCTGGATAATCTGTCCCGAAGAGCACACGGTCACTTCCGAGAATCTTGATGGCTTGTTGAATGGTTGTCGGTGAGAAAGACAACCCCAGTTCTACATACATATTCGTTCCCATATATGTACTGGGCAGGCGCTGACACGTTCCCGCATCCCCTGTAGACGAACTGGTGAAACCGATCCGATAGGAACGATCGAGGCGGCCAAGCAGATTCATGATACCTGCACCAGCGAAAGGTAACACTATTTTGAGCCGCGGATAGCGATCGAAGATTCCCGAGAAGATCATACGTGTCGTAGTCGTCATGACATCAAAAGGGCGATAGAGCATCTCCTGCAGAGGATAGCGATCATTGAAATTGGAAGAGATAGAGCGAGAGGGGATACGAGGCTTGACGGGAGCCGACGTACAAGCTGCCCGGGCTGAAGGAAGACCATGGAAGCTCGTGTGCAGGGCTGAGGTTGTTGAAGGAGGGTTTCATGCGAGTGTTCGACCCGAACAGGTGACACTCAATGACCCACTTGCCTCCGTACAAGGGATGGCAATGACAGTGCATTTCGAGACAGATGTCCTTGAAGGACTGACGATAACAACTGCGAATAAGAATGACCCACGGGCTACCGCGTATGATATGATGGCAGATTTTATCTGGGCTGTAAGACAGTGAAGAAGGGGAGTTGACCCAGCAATACCTCTTGTTGGCCTTCATCCCATCGAGCAAACTCCCTTTGAGAATCTTGCCCCAACCGACCCACTGCGCGAACATCGTTTGTATCAGGCCAGCTTTTTGCTACGTGACTATGGCCTGAAGGTGGAAGACTTGCCATTTCTGAACAATGGGAATATGCAACTTGATATGGACCCGAAGCGAGCATGGGCGGAGATGCGCCTGCGCAATGCTCCTATTGAGATTATGCAAGCAAGCCGTGAGCAGTTGTTGCGTGTTCCTGGTATCGGTCCAGTTGCGGCAGATGCCATTCTTGGTGCACGTCGTCAAGGGCGCATCACAGAACTCTCGCACCTACAAAAGCTCCATATTCGTGCGCCAGAACAAGCCGCACCCTATATTCTGTTAGATGGGCGTAAACCAGTTAGACAGATGGACTTGTTCTGACAACACGTATGTTAGACCCTTAGTGCAAGATTGAGCCTTTGTACATGGTCTGGCCCTATGTATAAGCGTTGTTTCTGTTCAACCATGATTTTAGTAAGATAACGACGCACTAGATCAATAGAAACATCACCAAACTGCTGATTGACAGAAAAATTGAATTCGTCGCGCTCAAGCATCTCTTGTACCTGTCCTTGCTCTGTCAAGTCCACGGATTCGTAGTGCAATAGGTCTTCTTCGTGATAGCGACCAGTAGCAATGAGCCGATTCCACTCCGGTGTTCCTGGATATGGCCGAAATTCAAAGACGCTACAACGAAACGTCCCTGAACCTGACTCACCGATGCTCCATAATTCATGAATAAGGTGGACTGTCTCTTCAAGGTCCGCCTCGGTCTCCGTTGGGAAGCCCAGGATAAAATAGCCTTTGACATTGATACCACGACTCGTCAAAGCCTTGACCGCTGTCTTCGTCATGTCAGGTGTAATGTGCTTGCCCATGTAACGTAACAGACGCTCACTTCCTGACTCTATCCCCAACGCAACCTCACGGCAGCCAGTTTGACACATAAGGTCCAGTAGTGAGTCAGGAGCCTTGCTCAAAATATTGATGCGTCCAGTTGCATCCCATTGGAAGCGTTCACCAATACCAAACTCTTTGAATGTGTTCAAGCACTTGCGCATAAAGGGTGGACTTGCCAGGAAGAGATCGTCGACGAAACGAAAGACACGAACGTTGTATTTCTCTGCCAGTGTATTCATCTCCTCCACAATATTGAGTGGATTACGAGTACGTATCGTTACATCAGGATTTGCGCTAATCGCGGCACCACAAAAGGAGCAATCGTAAGGGCAGCCGCGTGAGCCGACTAAATTTGCTTCCACAACTCCTTCACTATTGATAAATGGGTCTTGGACCAAAAACTTGCGATCCACAAAGGGAAGCGTGTTAATGTCTGGCGCGAGCCAATAGTTGCTATTTGTCCCAATAGATGCTTCACCTTGACAAACTTCTCCCGAATTGTCACGCCACCATACATGCGGAAGTATCTTCCGCGTATTAACATGCCTTACAATCTCGGCAACGCGGTACTCACCTTCGCCAAGAATGAGGGCATCTATGCGTGGAATCTGTGTATCGTTAAGAATGCGCGTCGGCATCGCTTTTGCCTGATGTCCACCCAGCATTACCAAGATACCAGGGTCCAGACCACGTAATATCTCGATACTATGACGATACGTTGGGGCAAGCAGATTGAGGCCAACCCAGCGTGGTTGTAGTGCGTTAACAGTTGCAATAATTTTTGAAATACCCAGCCCAAGTGCCTCCGCATCAAGTACATCTACTGTGAACCCCTGCTCACGAACATATGTAGCGATATATGCCAACCCTAATACAGGAAGGGTAAAGTCATTGTAACGGGGCGATATATCGTAATTTTTGATCGGCGAGTTAATAAATAGAATATCTAGCGCGTGGGCGGCATCCGTGTCCTCCAACATATTCCAATCTCCAGTCGGTCATTTCTAACATAAAAATAATTATGAGCCGAGCGGGGGATGATAGACTCAGGAACACTACAACAAACGGCAAACAACAGGAAGATCTATATATTCAATTGTTTTCCTGGTGCTAGTAAGTAAAATGTTATAAGGTCAGTATGCTCGCCATTTATCTGCTTCCAAGCGTGTCCAAACGCAGATTCGTCGTCGGGCCAGTTACCCTCTTGCCACAGCGATTTTGCCCACTTGCGTACAGCAAGATCGCTAAAGGGATATTGAGAGTAATCGTGCAGCAAATCGCAGACGGCGATACGGGCCGTCCAATTGCCTATCCATTTGAGACGCTGCAACAGGAGTATAGCATCGGAGGAAGAACACTGACGCACCTGGTCCTCGATATTTTCTTCGAGAAGTCGGTGTGCAACATACTGAACTATCTTTGCCTTGAAGCCAAGACCACAGGCAGAGAGTTCCTCAAGAGGTAGCTGGATGATTGCTTCTAATGAAGGAAAGTTATAAAAAGTAAGGTTTTCACGCTGATAAGATGCGCCTAGACGTGTCACAAATTGGTGAAGAACTTTTCTTGCCTGTGTTGCCGAAATAACCTGACGGATAATACCTTTGATAAGTGCTTCACCTAGTGTTGGACTTGCGATATGTACAAGTGGCGCGCGGTCTAAAAAGCGTTGTGCCAACCGTGCGGGTAGGTGTGCAACTGCTTCCTGGGGCAAAGGAATAAGCGAAAAGAGTTGCCCGACGCAACGTCGTACATCAGCATCCTTGACAATGCCAGGACTAGCCCACAGGGTCATTCCCAGTGGTGTGACCTTGATGGAAACAGGCACTCCTTCAATGTGCAGCAAGCGATACCAATTGCCTCGTTGGTCAAAGGCATATGGTTGTGCAGTGAATTGAGCAGTATTATGTACAAGCTTATGAACATATAAGGCGGATGTAAACTCAAAGCTTCCAGCACTGGCCGCTACGGTTCCTGTAGAAATTGACATATATTACTTACTATAGCTTACCATAATTAGAAACATAGTTATGGTCCCCACCATAACTGTGTAACAAACGTAAGCTCCTCTTACTCATTGAGACGTGTGTAGTCTTAATTTGTAACTAAGCTTATATTTCTTAGCTTATCTTGTTTAACAGACAAGTTTGTTCCTTGTTGGTTCTTTAACTCGACTTGGCATACTCAGTACTTGCTGAAGGAACTTCAGGTTTGTGGGGCACAAAGGTGCTTTTTTCATGATCCCATGCCATAACGATATCACCACCTCTATCCATTCCTAGACGGAGAGCATCATCTAGTGTAGAGCTGATCTTTGCACTAATTACCGCTATAGCTGTTTGAAGAGGATAGCGGGGTAAAATTTCTTCCAATTTTGAGTACTTGTATGATGTCATCGCCACGCGCACGGTGATATTGATGGGAAGTTTCCCACTAGGAAGCGTGGGCTGTTCAACCGAGTCACTACGGGCATCAATGAGATAAGAGCCGCTCAGTACGCTACGAAGTCGTAAGGCATCTGTAAGAGCTTGCTTTTGATTGA
>JAABUQ010004090.1_pt1 | contig 25493 bp, 25 predicted proteins | sample 5560001 | NCBI WGS metagenome assembly JAABUQ01 (sample SAMN10711888, study PRJNA513371) | rock metagenome | isolation source: Antarctica rocks | place: Antarctica: Victoria Land, Finger Mt nord | collected 2015-12-18
GCCAGCCCAGCGGCCAGCCCGTCGGCGAGTCCCGCCGCGGCGCCTATCGCCAGCCCGCTCCCGTCGCCAGTGGCCAGTGGGTCCGGCCAGAGCGCCACCGGCGAGATCACCGTCTTCGCCGCCTCGTCGCTCACCGACGCCTTCAAGGAGATCGGCACCGCCTTCGCAGCGGCCAACCCCGGCAGCACTGTCACTTTCAACTTCGCGGCCTCCAGCCAGCTGCGCACCCAGCTCGACCAGGGCGCGCGGGCCGACGCGTTCGCCAGCGCCGACCAGGCGCAGATGGACGCCGCCAAGAAGGGCGGCAGTGTCGCCGGCGACGACCATGTCTTCGCTCGCAACCGACTGACGATCATCACCCCGAAGGACAACCCGAAGGGGATCCAGGGCCCGTGCGACCTTGCGAAATCGGGCATCAAGTTCGTCACCAGCCAGCCGAGCGTGCCGGTGGGCCAGTACACGGTGGCGATGCTGGACAAAGGCACCTCCGGCGCGTGCGGTCCGGAGTTCCGCGCCAGCGTCGAGAAGAACACCGTGTCGCAGGAGGACAACGTGCGCCAGATCGTTGCCAAGGTCCAGCTCGGCGAGGGCGACGCTGGCGTCGTCTACACCTCGGACGTCACCCCGCAGGTGCGCGACCAGCTGCAGCAGGTCGCCATCCCCGACGAGCTGAACACGCTGGCCACCTACCCGGTCGCCGCCACCAAGGGGAACAACCCGACCGGGGGCCAGGCGTTCGCGACGTACATTCTGTCCCCGCCGGCGCAGGACATCCTGGCCAAGTGGGGCTTCATCACAGCAGGAGGTTGACCTATGGTGCGCCTGTCCCCGTTTCTCGCGGCTGTCACCCTGAGCGCCGCCGTGCTCCTGGGCAATGTGCCGCGTGCCCTGGGCCAGTCGGCGTCGGCCCCGGACCTGGTGGTCGCGGCGCAGCCGGCCACACTGTTCGCCCCGACGTTCACGGTCGCCGGGCTGGTGGCGACCACGCGCAGCTTCAGCGCGGACGACTTGCAGGCGCTGCCGCAAATGACCCTGCCTGTCACCTTTGGCGCCGGTGGCAGCGTCGAGACAGGGGTCTTCACCGGGCCGCGGCTGCTCGACGTCCTGGACGCCGCGGGTGGCCCGCAGTTTCCCGCTGGCAAGAACGCCAGACTGCGGACCTACGTGCTGGCGACAGGAGCCGATGGCTACCAGGCGGTCGTGGCCTGGGGCGAGCTGGACCCGGCCTTCGGCGTGGACCCGGTCCTGGTCGCCTGGTCGCGCGATGGCGCCGCGCTAGGCGACGGGCAGGGAATGGCGCGCCTGGTGGTGCCCCAGGACAAGGTCGGCGGCCGCCACGTCGCCACCCTGAGCCGACTCGAGCTCCGCGACGGCAGCGGCACACCCGCCAAGTAGCACGCTCCCACTCCCGCGCCTGCTCTCGTCAGGGTTCGCGCTGCTGCTGGCCTTGCGTCGCTGGCTGGATGGGCATACTTCGCCTCGGAGTCAGGTCGCGCGTGGGTCGCCACTGTTGACCAGCGTCTGGAGCTCGGCGGGTAGCTGCGCCCAGTCGTCTCGACTGACGATCGGCGGACTGACCGGGGCGGGGCCAACTGTGCTCAAGCTTGCCTGCCCGACACCGTCGGGTACCAACAGGAGCTGCAAGAACTTGATGGCGTTCTCGCGATTCGGCGCGGCGTTCATCACGGTCAGCCCCCAGGCAACACGCGTGGCCGGTATCGTCATGGTGTCCGCCGCACCGGGCACGCCCGGGCCTGGTACGGCGATCGACGCCTGCTGGTACACCTCGTTCTTGTCTGGATTGGACAGATCCACGTCGTCCGGCAGGTAGGCGTAGCGGTAGTCGGGGTTGGTCCGGGCGGCCGCCAGCGCGCCGTGCTCGTAGATGAGCTGAAAGTCGTACTGCTTGCCGAGGACGTTCGCGGTGCCAGGCGCCGTCGCCGGAATGGCGAGGTAATGCGCGAGCAAGTCGTTGTAGAGGTTGGGCACGCCCGCGTGCGCCTGCGCCAGCTGGAACATCAGATGGGCGCGGTAGCCGCTCGGATCCAGGAATGGATGCGAGCCGCCGACCGTCACGCCTGGCGTCAGCAGGATCTTGTACCAGTCGTCGGCCACGGTCGGCACGGACGCCGGCGGGCTGAACGGCGCCGCCGCTGGATCGACCAGCGGCGGCAGGTTCTTGCCCGACGGCCCAACGTCGCTGGCCGAATACGCCAGCACCATCCGCCCGTGGGCGAACACGATGTCGTAGCTGGCGCCCTCGGCGGCGACACGCGAAGCACGCGTCCCTGTCGGCAAGTGGCCACCTGCCGCGCTGGCGGCTGCATCAGGAGGCCGTCGCTCCAGCTCCTCCAGCAGCGCGTGCCATGAAGCGACCGCCATGCCTCGGATCACTCGGCGTAGACGGCCTGGCGCAGGCCGCGGATGTAGCCGATGGCGTACAGACGACCGAACGCCGAGTAGCCCGGCCGGTCGTTGACGTCCCCCTCGACCGTCGGCACGTGGTCCGGCCGCAGCACGCCGTCATAGCCCACCTCTTTCCAGGCCCGCATACATTCGAGCAGGTCCGTCTTGCCGTCGTCGTGCCACGTCTCTTCAAACTTCTCCACCGTCCCGCGCACGTCCCGAAAATGCACGAAGAACACCTTCTTCTGGCGGCCGAAGTGCCGAATCACGCCCGGCAGGTCGTCGGTCATGAGCGTGAAGTTGCCCTGGCACAACGTGATGCCGTTGACCGGGCTCGGCACCAGATCGAGCAGCCGCTGGTAGTTCTCGGGGCTGCGCATGATGCGGCCCACGCCGCGGATCGGCGACAGCGGCGGGTCATCCGGGTGCATCGCCAGCCTGACGTTCGCCTTCTCGGCCACCGGCACCACCCGCCGCAGAAAGTACTCCAGGTTGGCCCACAGCTCCTCTTCGCTGATCGGCCCGTGCTCCGTCGGCGGCGCCTCGCGCAGCAGGCTGGCGTCGAAGCTGGTGACGATCGAGCCGCCGCGCGAGGCCGTGTGGGTGTTGGTGCGCAGCCAGTTGAAGTCCGTCATCCACTCGTAGCACCACACGGGGATGCCGAGCTTGCCCATGTTCTCGAGCAGCGTGCAGATGGCGTCGATCTCCTGGTCACGGCCCGGCAGGCCCCGCTTGACCAGGTTGTACGGCGGGCGCGCCTCGATGACGGCCAGCTTGAAGCCCGCGCTCGCGTAGCGCTGCTGCATCCGCAGCAGGGGCATGAAGTCCCAGGGCGCGTCCGCCCCATTGAGCGGGTCGTCGAACGGCAGCCCGCCGACGGCCCACTCGAGGCCCATCTGGCGGGCCAGGGTCCACAACGCCGACGGTGTCGGCGGCAGCATCTCGCTCAGTTGAATCATGCGCGGTGTGCTCCTGGTCAAAAACTGTCGATGAGGCCGTTCCCCATCCACGGGGACGCCGCCCGTGCTGGGTGCGGGCCCGGAAAATTATGCGCTCGGAGACGCACGGGCGGGAGCGGCGCTTTCGGTTCGAGCAGGCTACCTGCGCCTGCCGCGGGCGCGCCCCTTGTGTCTGGCTAATTGTTACATTTAACCAAAGGCATGCGATGGTAGCGACCAACCTGGCTGCGCCGACAGACCGGCCCGCTCACGCACGTCAGGATAGCCAGGTTGTGCGCCCAAAGGTGTGGGCGGACGTCGCGGCCGCCGGGCTCGCCCTATTCCTTGGGCTGCCGCTGGTCGGGTTGCTGTCCCGCGGGCTGACCTCGGGCGACCTGCTGGCGGCGCTCACCCGTCCCGTCGCCTACGAGGCACTGCGCCTGAGCCTGACGACGACGGCCGTGGTGCTCGTCCTGAGCCTGACGCTCGGGTCGGCGCTGGCGTTCGTGCTCGCGCGCCGCCGCTTCCCCGGCGTCAGCCTGCTGGACACCCTGGTGGACTTGCCCATGGTCCTGCCGCCGGCCGTGGCCGGCCTGGCGCTGCTGGTGACATTCGGGCGGCGCGGCGTCTTCGGCGCCCCGCTCGGCGCGCTGGGCCTCGAGCTGCCGTTCACCACCGCCGCGGTGGTGCTGGCGGCGACCTTCGTCGCGGCACCCTTCTTCGTCCGCGCGGCCCGCGCCGGCTTCCTGGCCGTCCCGAGGGAAGTGGAGGAGGCGGGTCGCGTGGACGGCTGCAGCGACTGGCAGGTGTTCCGCTTCATCACCGCCCCGGTGGCGGCGCCGGCCCTGTTCGGCGGGGCGATCCTGTGCGGCGCGCGCGCGCTGGGCGAGTTCGGTGCCACCATCATGTTCGCCGGCAGCTTCGAGGGGCGCACCCAGACGATGCCCCTGGCGATCTACTCGGCTTTGGAGAGCGACCTGGACGCGGCCATCTCGCTGTCGCTGGTGCTGCTCCTGGTGTCCTTCGTGCTGCTCCTGGCCTTCCGGCGTTGGCTCGGCGGGCAAGCCGACACGGGCTGAGCGCGTAGCGCGAGATAAGGGAGGAGCCTAAGCAGACACGGCGCCCGCTGGCAGCGTGGCGGCAGGGGCGGCGAACGAGACACCGGTGAGCTGTTCCGAGACAGCCCACAAGCGCTCAGCGACGCCCTCGTCGCGCGCCCGCTTCGGCAGCCGAGCCGGGGCAGGCATGCCGACCAACTCCAGAAAGCCGTTGGGCCCGTAATACTCGCCGCCCGCGGCGTGCGGACTGGTGGCCGCGTAGATCGTCGGCAGCACGCCGCGCGACGCCTCCTGCCCGAAGCCTGGCAGGCTCATGACCAGGCCGGCCCGTCCCGCCCCGGTACGGGGGCGGCCCAGATTTGGACCGCTCGTCTGGAGATTGGTCCGCGTCGAGCCAGGGTGGGCAGCCAGACTCTGGATACCCCAGCCAGCGCGTGCGCTGCGCCGCTGCAGTTCGAGCGCAAAGAGCAGCATGGCCAGCTTGGACTGGGCGTACGCCCGCCAGGAGCTGTAGTGCCGCTCCGCCTGGAGATCGGCGAAGTCGATCACGCCAAAGTGAGCGACGCCGCTGCTCAGGCTTATCACCCGCGGCGCGGCTGCCTGGCGCAGCAACGGCAGCAAGCGGCCGGTCAGCGCGAAATGGCCAAGGTAGTTGCTGCCAAGCTGCAGCTCGAAGCCGTCGGCGGTGGTGTGGCGCGTCGGCACGGCCATCACCCCGGCGTTGTTGATCAGGCGGTGGACTGGTTGTCCGCGCCGCACCATACGCTCGGCGAAGGCGGCAACCGAGTCCAGGCTGCCCAGGTCGAGCAGCTCGACCGATACGCTGGCCGACGGCGCGCTGGCGCTGACGTCGGCCAGGGCGCGCTGGCCGCGCTCCGGATTGCGCACAGCGAGCACCACCTCGGCGCCCGCCTGGGCGAGGCGGCGCGTGGTCTCCAGGCCGATGCCGCTGTTGGCGCCGGTGACGATGGCCAGCGAGCCGGCCAGGTCGGGGACGGAGATGTCAGCGAGGGCAGGCATGAGCGGACTCCTCGGCGTGAGCGGCAACCCTGGAGATGGACCAGCGGCCCGCTCCCTTGCCGTCACGATAACCGACCTGGCCGACGCCCGCGTTGGATTCGCTACACTGGTGGACGCTCGTGGTATGCGCCGATCGACGTCGCCTGTGTGCCTTGATCGTTGGCGGCGCAGCATCGTCCTTGCTCGCGGCCTGCGCCAGCGCGAGCTCCCCTGCCCCGACCGTGGCCACAAACCCGCTGATCAAGCCCCGCGCGGGCGCCGCGGACCTGACCGCCGTCCAGGCCACGTCGGAGTTGGCCGTAGGCCGCAACCGCTTCGCCATCGGCCTGATCGACAAGGACAATCGCGCCATCTCGAGCGGAACGGTGCGCATCGAGTACTTCAAGGTGGACGGGACCGTCGCCGAGAAACGTGCCGAAGGTGACGCCGTCTTTCGCTCAGTGGGTGGCCAGGCCAGAGGTGTATGGGTTGGCTCGGTGGACTTCGATAGCGCTGGACCGTGGGGCGCCGCGGTGACGCTGTCCGAGCCCGCTGAATCGCCGAAAGCCGCTCGTCTGGCGTTGTCGGTGCGCGACCACTTCAGCGCCCCCGGCTACGGCGAGCCCGCGGTGCGTACGGCGTCGCTGACAGCGGCGCACGTGGCTGGTGACCTTGCCCGCGTCTGCACGCACGCCCCGCCATGCGCCCTCCACGAGCTGAGCATCGACCAGGCGCTCGAGGCCGGAGGCAAGCCGCTGGTGCTCGTTTTCGCGACGCCCGCGTTCTGCACGAGCGCCACCTGCGGGCCGCAGCTCGACGCGGTCCTGCAGCTGCACCAGGCGTACGGCGGGCGGGCGGACTTCGTCCACGTCGAGATCTACCAGTACCCGTTCGACAAGCAGCAGCCAGTCCAGGCCGTGGTCGACTGGAAGCTGCCGAGCGAGCCGTGGACCTTCATCGTGGATCGCGCCGGCATCGTGCGCGACCGCTTCGAGGGCGTGGCGCCCGCTGCCGAGCTGGAGCCGTCGCTCACCGCCGTGCTCTAGCCTGGACATGGGAGAACACCGGTCCCAGCTAACCAGAGCGCCGGCCGAGGAGGTGCTGCGCCGGGTGCTGTTCCGTGGCGCCGTCGTCACGGTGGCGGCGACATGCGCGGGTATCGTGGTGCTGGACCGGCTCTTTCAGCCGGCGCACCCCTGGTGGGCGACCCTGCCACCAATCGCCGTGGTCGGAGCAGCCTGGGCAGCCGAGGCGCGCGGCCTGCGGTGGCCGCGACTGGCTCTCGCGCTCGCCGTGGCCATCCCGGTGGCATGGTTGCGCAACGCCCTGGACGCCGAGATCGCCCCCATTCTGCTCATGCCGCTCGCCTGCTGGGTCGGCACCACCGGTCGCCCATGGCAGGGCGCGGTGACCGCTGGCCTTGGTATCTCGACCCTGCTGCCGTTCGTGCTGGCGCCCGGCACCTTCTGGCCTTGGTCCACAGGCGTTGTCTTCAGCTGGCTCGCGGGAACGGGGCTCGCCATCCAGCAACGGCTGCTGGCCGAGCTGCGCGCGGCCCAGGCTGATCTGCGACGGCAGGTGGCCGTGGAGGAGCGGCAACGTATCGCCCGAGAGATCCACGACGTTGCTGCGCACTCGCTCGCGGTGACCATGCTGCACCTGACCGGCGCGCGCCTGCTGCTGCAGCGAGCCGGCGGTGACGCGCGCGCTGTGGAGGCGCTGGCGGAAGCTGAGCGCCTGGGGCGCCAGAGCCTGGACGACGTGCGCCGCACCGTGGGACTGTTGGATAGCGGGCGGGACAGTCCTCCTGCTGGGCTGGCGACGCCGCTGCCAGCGGGCAAGGACGTGTGCGCGCTCGTCCAGCAGTACCGTGACGCGGGCCTCGAGGTCTCCGTTGAGGTCCAGGGCGACCTGGGAGAGCTGCCGGCCGCGACCGGGCTTGCGCTCTACCGCATCACCCAGGAAGCGCTGGCCAACGCGGTCAAGCACGCTCCAGGCGCTCGCGCCTGGGTGCGCGTGGTAATCGACGGGGAGGTCCAGCTGGTGGTGCGCAACACGGGGGGCGCCACTTCCGCCCTGACCGCCGGTTCGGACGCGCCGCACGGGCGCGGACTGGTGGGCATGCGCGAGCGGGCTGCCTTGCTCGGCGGCAGGATGGTGGCTGGCCCGGACGGCGCTGGCTGGTGCGTCACCTGCGCGCTTCCCCGACACGGGGACGGCGCTGCCCCGGGCTGACCGAGGCGCCGGATGGCCGGGTGATACGGGTACTCCTGGTGGACGACCAGCCGCTGGTGAAAGCCGGCTTGCGCATGATCCTGTGTCCTGAGGAGGGATTCGAGGTCGTGGGCGAGTGCGGCGACGGCGCCGAGGTGGCGGGCGCCGCCCAGGCGCTGCGGCCGGACGTGGTAGTTATGGACGTCCGCATGCCCCGCATGGATGGCGCAGAGGCAACGCGGCAGCTGCGCAACCAGGAGGGCGCCCCGCCGGTGCTGGTACTGACCACGTTCCAGGACGACGAGGTGCTGTCCGCCGCGCTGCGCGCCGGGGCGTCGGGCTTCTTGCTCAAGGACGCCCCAGGCGAGGAGATCATCAGGGCAGTGGCCCGCGTTGCCCGGGGCGATGCCTACCTGGACCCGGGGGTCACGCACAGGGTGCTGGCCACCTACCGGTCGGCCGTCCCCGGGCGCGCCGCCGAGTCACCCGTCGCGGAGCTCACGGCCCGTGAGCTGGAGGTCCTCCGTCTCATCGGCCGCGGCGCCACCAACGAGGAGATCGCCGCGGACCTGGTGATCGGCGAGGGCACCGTCAAGACGCACGTCGGCCGCATCTTCGACAAGCTCGGCCTGCGCGATCGCGCCGCGGCCATCGTCTTCGCCTTCGATCGCGGCTTGGTCCAGGTCCGACCGGACGGTTGAGCGGCGGATCTGCCCTGGGACAGACCCGGAGTCAGACCCCAGGGGGACGACGCGACACGGGGACCAGCCGTACGGTGTCCACAGCTCCTGGGCCACGGCGCGGACCCTAAGCGCGTAGCGCGGACAAAGGTAAGAGCCTGAGCAGGTGGAGCTCACATGATCAGAATGGAGCAAGACTTCAGCCCACCTGCTTAGGACACCAGGAAAGGATCTCCCCTATGGCTATCACCGCTCCGACGCCACGTCTCCTGGCCAGAACGTCCCATCCCGGCACCGCCACCGCGGCAGGGAGCCTCGTCCGGCGCGCCTGGCGCACCAATCCGTCCCTGACGCTGCTCGCGGGCGCATCCATCTGTATCTTCGTCGGCACCCTGCTTGGACTGCTGCTGGATCCGCGCGTCATCACTAGGGCGCCGGCCTGGCTGAAGCCGGCCAAGTTTGCGCTCTCCGTCGGGATCTACAGCGCCACCTTCCTGTGGCTGCTCGGTGTCGTCCAGGGCCATGCACGGTCCATTCGCGCCATCAGCGGCATCAGCGGCATCACCGCGGCTATGGCCCTGGGAGAGCTGCTGATCATCGCGTTGCAGGCCCTGCGCGGGACCACCAGCCACTTCAATCTGAGCACCCCGCTCGACACGGCGCTCTGGGCGAGCATGGGCATCATGATCTCAGTACTGTGGATCGCGAACGCGGTGGCGGCCGTCCTGCTGATGCGGCAGCCATTGGTGGATAGAGCATTGGCCTGGTCGCTGCGCCTCAGCCTTGTGCTGGCGTTGGTGGGCATGGCCGTGGCCGTCCCCATGGCGGTCTCTGGCGCTCACACCGTGGGACTGGCCGATGGCGGACCGGGCCTGCCACTGGTCGGGTGGAGCACCGTGGGTGGCGATCTGCGCGTCGCCCACTTCGTGGGCCTGCATGCTCTTCAAGCGCTACCGCTGCTGGCCTGGCTCGTGGACCGCACGTGGGTTGGGCTGAGCGCACAGTCACGGCTGCGGCTGGTGTGTGCGCTGGCGGGCACGTACCTGGGCGTCATTCTCCTGCTCACCTGGCAAGCCTTGCGCGGCCAATCCCTTATCGCCCCAGATAGCACGACGCTCGCCGCCTGCGGTGCGCTGATGGTCGCAGCGGTTCTCTCGGTGGGGCTGGCGCTGCACCTGCCGCGGGATGGCACGCCCGTTGCGCGTCTGTGCCGCTCCGAGCTTGTGTAGCGACCGAGTCTGGTGGCGGGCCGGGTGCAACCACCGGCATGGCCGGATATCCCAGTCCGCGCACTCTCACCAACAGTCGTCGCCAATAGTGGCTTTGCGCATCGCCGGGACTGGGGGCTATGGCGGCACTATGATGGTGGACGCGCTGATGTCCAATACCGCCGACCGCTCCCGATCCGCTGCCGTGGCCGAAGGCGCCGACGTCCTGCAAGCGGTCGTCGCCTTGCAGCCGGCCATCCGCGACTGCCAGGACGAGATCGAGCGCGGGATTCGGATCCCCGCCCACCTGGTCGAGCGCCTGCGCGCTCTCGGTCTGTACCGCATGACGGTGCCGCGCGCTTTGGGTGGCCTCCAGCTGGACTTGCTGACCTTTCTGCGGGCGGTCGAGCTGTCGGCAGAAGCGGACGGCTCGGTCGGTTGGAACCTGGTGAACAACGCCATCAACCAGCTCGTGGCGCTCAGCCTGCCCGACGCCGGCACGCAAGACATCTTTGCCGATCGACCCGACCCTATCGTCGCCGGCACGGTTGTGCCTGGCGGCGGACGGGCGACGGGGGTGGATGGCGGGTACCTGGTCACGGGTCACTGGCGCTTCGGCACCGGCTGTCAGGAAGCCCAATGGCTCCTGGGGAACTTCGGCGTCTGGGACGGCGACCAGCCGCGTCGGCACCCGAACGGCACGCCCGTCATCTGGCGCAGCTTCTTCCCACGAGGAGAGTGTTCGATCGTCGAGTCCTGGAATGTGACCGGTATGCGCGGCACCGGCAGTCACGACTGGTCGGTTGAGGGCGTCTTTGTGCCCGAACGGCGCGCGGTGCCCATCCCGCCGACGCCGTTCGTCAACCAATGGCAGCGGTGGCCCGGTGCCCTGTATGCGCTGCCGGTCCAGGCGCTGCTCGGTCCCCACCATAGCGTGGTGGCAACCGGCATCGCGCGCGCGGCGATCGCCGCGCTGACGGGGCTGGCGGCAGCCAAGGTCCCGCGCGGTCGCTCCGGTGTGCTGCGCCACAATCCCCAGGTCCAGGAGTGGGTGGCCCGCGCCGAAGCGTTGCTCGGCGCCGGTCAGGCCTTCCGGACCGCGGCGACGGGCGACATCTGGAACACGGTAGTGGCCGGTCGGCCGACGACGCTTGACCAGCGCGCCCGCTGCCGCCTCGCCTCGGTGTACGCCGTCGATAGCGCCCGCCAGGCCATGGATCTGATGTTTCGCGCGGGCGGCTCGACCTCGACCGAGCATGGCCAGCGACTGGAGCGGTGCTGGCGTGATCTCAACGTGGTCGCCCAGGCCGCAACAGTTGTCCCCGAGTGGTACCCGGTCACGGGCCGTGTCTTTCTCCAGCTGGAGCCCGACCCCCGGCTTGGGTAGACGCGCGCGCCGCGCCGTACCTGGGTCTACCCACACCTGGCGCTATCGTGTCGAACGAGGCCAGTAGGTGGCGACTCAGCTGACGCCGCGGCGCTTCTCCGCGGCCGAATATCACCAGATGATCGAAGCTGGCGTCTTCGCCGACCGCGAGCGCCTGGAGCTGATCGACGGTGAGATCGTTCACATGAGTCCGATTGGCCATCGGCACGCGGCGTGCGTGCGCAGGCTCAACGCGTTGCTCGGCCAGTTGTTCGCCGGCCGCGCACTCGTCGACGTGCAGAACCCGATCGTGGTCGGCGCGGCGTATGCCCCGCAGCCTGATCTGGCGCTCCTGCGGCCGCGGGCTGACTACTATCGTTTACGGACGCCTACCACTGACGACTGCCTGCTCGTGGTCGAGGTCGCCGACAGTTCGGCCGAGTATGACCGCCAGGTGAAGGTGAAAGTGCCGCGCTACGCCCGAGGCGGCGTTGTCGAGCTGTGGCTGGTCGACCTAGAGCGCGAGGTCGTGTTCGTCTATCGGGAGCCAGCCGGTGACGGCTACCAGCAGCTGCAGGTGCTCCGCCGCGGCGACACAGTCATACTCGGTGCTTTGGATGGGCCGGGTGTCCCGGACCAGGCCATCCTGGGCTGACCAGCCCTCAGGCTCCTACCTGCCCAGACCGCCTTCCGTCTCATCGGGCGCGCCGCTCTTCATTCAGAGATCGTGACACCGCCCGCGGATCGCGGCGAGGCGGGCCAAGCACACGCGCAGGTTGTCCTCGGTGACGAATGAGAGCGCGGCAGCGAGCGAGAGCCAGCGCAGGCGGGCACTCTCTGTCTCAGGTGTGGCGTCATCCGGGCGCGCGGTGGCGAGCACGTACCGCACGTCAGCGTGCTGGTGCGCCGGCTCGCCTCTGCCAGCCGGCACCGGCACGATGACCAGCTGGATAGGCTGGGGCTCGGCCGCCGTCGGCCAGGGGCTGAGGTCGGGGAGCCCCGTCTCTTCCCGCGCCTCGCGCAGGGCAATGGCGAGCGGGTCTGTTTCACCCGGATCGGCATGCCCGCCCACCTGTAGCCAGCTCTGCTGCCGCTCGTGCCAGCGCAGCAGGACGCGGTTGGACGGCGGGTGAAACACGATCGCGGAACCGGTCACGTGCAGCGGCGATGAGCGCATCCAGGGATCGCCCCGCGCGATCAGCCCCCGCACACGCTCGATGGCGCGCCATTCATCATCCGCGCCAGGTATGAGAGACTGGAGCGCTGCGTCGAGACTCATCGCCAGAGCGAATAGTAGTCCAGCGAGCTACCGGCCACCCGCCCTCTCTCTCTCAGGCGATTCTCATCGCTGTCACACCCGTCTCCAAGGTGGCGCTCCTAGAGTCAGCTCATCACAGGCAAACGGACGGCCGCCTCCGTCCAGACACTCAGGAGAGACCCCATGGCCAACAAGATGTCCAGGCGACTGGTAGCGCTGAGCTCCTCCGCCGTCGCGACGATCTACTTCGCCGGCCTGCTCTCGACGCACGCCGCCGCAGACAGTGTGGCGGCGACGGCAAGCGGTGGGGCGACTGCCGTCGCGACCGCCGTCGCCGCCACTACCAGCGCCGCGGTGGCGCCGACGGCCGTGGTAGGAGCCTCCGCGTCCTCGGCCACGTCCGCCGCGCCGGCTGCGAGCGGCTATGGGGACGGCACGTACAGCGGAACCGGCTCAGGGCGCTTCGGCAGCATCACCGTTGCGGTGACCACCGCCGGCGGGAAGATCGCGGGCGTCCAGATCACCAAGGTCGCGACCACCTTCCCCGTCTCGCAGATCGCTGCCCTGCCGGGCCAGGTCGTCCAGAGCCAGAGCGCCAACGTCAACGCCGTGACCGGCGCCACTGCCAGCTCGCAGGCCTTCAAGCAGGCGGTCCAGCAAGCGCTCGCTCAAGCAGCGGCCGCGAGCTCCACTACCGCGAGCGCGTAATGGGCGGCACCGCGCCGGGCGCGATCCACGTCACCACCACGAAGGGGCGAAAGGATAGTCTCATGCGCACCACCGCTTCTGTTCAGGCGATCCCGGCACGCCGCCCAGCGTCGCCGGTTCGGCTCCACCCGGTGCGGCAGTTCCTGCGCACGCCGAAGGGCTCGCTCCTGGCCATCTTCCTGGCGCTGCTTGGCCTGGGCACCACCGCTGTCGGCTGGCAGGCAGCCCTGCCACACATGGTGGCGGCGGTGCTGGGGGCCAGCCTCACCGACCTCGTGGTCGCCCGCTTCGAGCAGCGGCCATTTGCCTTGCCGTCTTCAGCCTTGCTGTCGGGCATGATCGTTGGCTTCGTGCTCGGGCCGGCGACGCCGTGGGCCGTGACCGCCGCCGTCGGCAGCCTGGCCACGCTGTCGAAGCACCTGCTGGCGACGAATCGCTGGCACCTGTTCAACCCAGCCGGGTTCGCCCTGCTGCTGTCAGTTCCGCTGTTGGGTACCGCGCAGAGCTGGTGGGGCGCGCTGCCCGACCTACCTTGGCCCTTTCTGCTGGTGCTGCTGGCCGGCGGCGCTTTCATCGTCGACCGCATCAACAAAGCGCCGCTGGTGCTGGCGTTCCTGGGCACGTCGTTCGGGCTGTTCACCGCGCTCGCGCTCGTCAATCCCGGGGCTGTGGCCGAGCTGTTCCGTGCGCCCTTTCTGCAGGCCACGCTCTTCCTGGCGCTGTTCATGCTGACCGACCCGCCGACCTCCCCCAGCCGCTACAGGGACCAGGTCGCCATCGGCGTGCTGGCCGGTGCGGTGAGCTGCGCGGGCCAGCTGCTGGGCGCCGGGCAGTCGTACCTGCTGCTGGGGCTGCTGGCCGGCAACGTGGCCCTGAACTGCCGGCGCTGGCTCGGCGAACGCCACAAGTCGCGTCGCCTGGCCGGCCCGCGCGCTGGTGGTCTGGCCGTCTCCGCCGGCCGGTAGGACGACCGGGAAGCTCGGCTGCGCCAACGGCCACGTGCACGTCGCTGAGCAACGCAAGTCACAGACAATTCCAAGCTCCGCCGCGCACGGTAGCTGCAAGCGATCGGAAGTCTGCCGAAGACGCGTCTACCCATACCCACCGCCTGGTGGGGAGGCTGCCACGGCAGCACACGTTAGGAGAATGACGATGGCTCTTTCAGTACCGCAACCCCGACCCTGGGCCCCTGGCGCGGCCGCCAAGCGCTTTCTGTTGGTGGGTCTGGCGGCGATTGTGGCTGTCGCCGGCTCCTCCCTGTACTTCTTCGGCAACCAGCTCACGAATACCCAGAAGGCGCTTATCTACCCAACGTCGGTCGTGCGGGCTGGGACCTTGCAGGTGACAGTGAGCGCCACGGGTCCGATCAGCAACGCCATCAACTTCCCGGTGTCCTTCAAGAGTAGCGGCAAGCTAGGGGAGCTCGACGGGAGCCTCGGCCAAACGATCGCTGCGGGCGAAGCTGGATACCGCCGACCTGCAAGCCGCGGAACAACCAGACGCTGGCCCGCGCCCAGGCGAACGTGACCACAGCGCAGAATGCCGTGGCCACGGCTCAGGCGGCACTACAGTCGGACACGGCCAAGAACCAGGCGACGCTGGTCACGGGCCAAGGCCAGGTCACGACGGCGCAGAACGCCCTTAAAATCGCCCAAGCTGCGCAGCAGGCTGACCAGACCAAGAACCAGCAGTTGATCGTGTCGGCTCAAGCCGGGGTGACCACCGCGCAGAACAGCCTGAGCACGGCCCAGGCGGCGCTGGCGACCGCTCGGGCTCAGAACGGGCAGTCGCTGGACACGGCGAAGGCCACCGTCAACGCGGCGCTCAACAGCGTGCTCACCGCGCAGGATGCGGCGAGCGCCGACCAGGCGAAGCAGCAGGCGACGGTCGAGACTGCCCAGGGCGCTGTAGCGCAGGCCCAGGCGGCTCTCGACAAGAGCCAGGCGACGGTCCAGAACACCGCTGCTCAGCAGACCGCCGCGATCCAGGCGGCGCGGAACACGGTAAGTCACTTTCAGTATCCCTTGAGCGGATCGAAGGGTTGCAGCGCTGATTTCCGCAGGCGTGCCGTGGATGCCCAGGAAGCGCTTTCAGTATCCCTTGAGCGGATCGAAGGATTGCAGCCGGCTGCCACGCCAGGCCGCGCCAAGCGCCTGGGCAACTCTTTCAGTATCCCTTGAGCGGATCGAAGGATTGCAGCCCGCGGCGTGGCCGGCGCACATGGTCCTGGTCGAGATCCACTTTCAGTATCCCTTGAGCGGATCGAAGGATTGCAGCACTCGGGTCGGGTGCGGCGGGGGTAGCGTTGAGCATCCTTTCAGTATCCCTTGAGCGGATCGAAGGATTGCAGCGCCAGCATTGCCCACCAGGTCGGCGGCTGACTGGGCGTAGCTTTCAGTATCCCTTGAGCGGATCGAAGGATTGCAGCCTGCCGTCGGCGATGGCCTGCTTAAGGTCATCGCGCGCTTTCAGTATCCCTTGAGCGGATCGAAGGATTGCAGCCTAGCTGCCCGCCGTCTCGTGGGCATGGTCTAAGCCGGTCTTTCAGTATCCCTTGAGCGGATCGAAGGATTGCAGCAACCCGGTCGCCGAATCGGTCACCTGGGCTAGACGAGACCTTTCAGTATCCCTTGAGCGGATCGAAGGATTGCAGCGCGCGTCACCCAGCGGATCAGGCGGGAGCCGATCTCGCTTTCAGTATCCCTTGAGCGGATCGAAGGATTGCAGCACGCGGCAGCCTACCAGAACGCGCCGGCTGGGCTGACATTTCAGTATCCCTTGAGCGGATCGAAGGATTGCAGCTTCTCCAGCGGGCCGCGAGCCCTGGCCACGGTGAGCCATTTCAGTATCCCTTGAGCGGATCGAAGGATTGCAGCCCGCGAGCCTGCGCGAGCACGTCCAGTTGCCGGATCAGTATTTCAGTATCCCTTGAGCGGATCGAAGGATTGCAGCTCCCCGGTGCCTTCCGGTCGCAGGAGCTCGTGCTAGATTTCAGTATCCCTTGAGCGGATCGAAGGATTGCAGCCGTTTTTGCGGGGGCGGGCCAGAATGGTTCGGATGTCGTTGTACAGGTGCCGCGGGCCTCTGTTGGGGCTGCCAGAGCGGGTGCTTGCCTGCGCATCGTGCCAGACTGGACTCTGGATCCGCAAGTCTGTCTCTTGCAGAAAACCCGTGCGCTTTTGCGCGGCACGATCATATGGCCTCGAACTCGCGAGCGACCGCGTCAGGCGCTTGCCGGCACCGCCGCGCGTTCTCGATGGAGGAGGTTTGCGGGCACTGCCCTGTCCGGGGCGCCCACCGCCCCATCAGCGGGGCGGCATGTCGGGAGATAGGGACACGTGCCCGGACATCGATCGGGTAGACCTGGATCGAGCTCCTCCGACACGCTGCGCATCTTGTCGTCTCGCTCCTCCACGAAGGTCTGGCGGAGCTCGTCGCCAATCACATGGTAGTCCCGTTCGACCACCACCCGACCGTTCACGAAACGGACGTACACCACACAGCCAACATCGACGGGTACCTCGTACAGGCTCTCGAGGACGAGCGCGTATCCCGTGGTGGTCAGCCGATGGAACGGCTCGCGCGGCCCGAACTTCAAGTCCAGCACCGTCATCTCCGGGAAGGCGAGCGCGTCCGCGGCAAGGTGTCCGCTCATGCCCAGGTAGCGCCCGTCTAGCTTGATCTCGACGTGCACCGGCATCGCCAGTATTGCCAACGCATCCGGTTCAGCGTGCGGCTGCGCAGCGAGCACACCCTCTACTCGCTCCGCTATCCGGCGGATCTCAAAGTTCCGCAGCGCTTCGACCTTCGCCGCTACCTCGAGCGAGTCATCAGGAGCGGCCGGTTCGTCACGACCGTCCATCGTTTCCGCTAATCGCGCGAGGTGCGGGACGCAGTTGGCGCCGTGGAGATACACCAACCGCTTCGCCGCTACAAACAGGCGCGCGATCTCCGCGTGCAGTACTCGCCCGTCACGCATTCCCCTGTTGGCTGGCGCATGCACTGCCTGGACGCGACGCAGAAAAACGTCTCGACCGGTCGGGCAGTACTTCCCTGACACCTCGTGCATGCCGAGCGGCTCCCCACCGTAGATCGGCTTGAGCGGTGGCTGGTGCCAGTTCCAGCCCCGGAGCTCCTCGACGGTACGCTGGCGACGAACGCCCGGCAGCAGGCCGCGTTGCACGAAGCGTTGCTCCTCGGCGGTGGCGAAGTACACCATGGGACTACCTCCTGGCGCGCTGGCTCACCAGCGGTCGTTGCAGTACGGCAAGAACTCGCACACGCGGCAGCGCGCCAGCACCCGTGTGCCTTCTGGCATGCGCTCGTCAGCGACCCTGGCCCGAATCTCATGGATAATGCGCTTGGTGTACGCCCGGGTTGCCGGAGTGATCTCCACCACTTGGGCCTGCTTTCGCGGAATGAAGTACACGAAGGTACGACGCACGGGAAGGCCCAGATACTCCTCGGCCAGCAACGCGTACGCCGTGAGCTGGTACTTGTGGTGAAGCCCCAGTGGCTCCGCTGTGTTCTTGAACTCCACGGGGATAGCCTCCCAGGGTCGCGCAATCAACATGTCCAGCCGTCCTGCGAGCGCTAGCCTCTCCGAACGCAGGTGCACGTCGAAGGAGCGCTCCCCATCGGTCAGGCCATAAGCCCGCAAGCCGCGGCGGTGCTCCAGCTCCGTGGTCCTCGTGTGCTCCACGATGCCCTCCCGCATGGCGTGGGTCACGAACCGGTGGGGGAGGCGCAGACCGAGGCGGAAGTAGGGGATACGCGGACAGTAGACGTACTGGCGAACGTCGCTGACGGTCAGGTCCAGCAAACGCCCAGCTCTGTCCGTCATGCCGCCGGTGCTCCAAGCTCGCGCCGGCCGCGGAAGTCGGTGTCGCACAGGGGGAAGAGGGCGACGTGGCCGGCGGCGCGGCCGAGAAGCCGCCGCGAGCGCTGGAGCAGCTCGTCCTGGTGGGTGCGCGAGAGGTCGCCGAGGAAGGCCGAGAGCTGGATGCGGCTCAGGCCATAGTCGAGACAAGCGGCCGCCACTTTTGTGCGGATGCGGTCGTTGGCAATGTCGTACACCACCAGGCAGCGGCCCACGTTGTCGAGTCCTCCTTCGTGTCCTGAGAAGTATTCCCCGCCGGGACGCGAGAGTTCGACATCTTGTCCTGCATACTGTCCCCAAACGTCCGCATTGGACACCGTTGGTAGATGTACATGGAGGACATGATGGGCGCTCTCTCGTTGAAGCTACCCAACGACCTACTCGAAGCGAGTGGCGACTGCGCTCGGGCGCTGCGCCTTTCCCGGGCGGCGTACATTCGCTGTGCCATCGAACGGATGAACCGAGACACGTGGACTCAGCTTCGGGCCTGGCGGCTGGCGGACGTATCCGTCAAGGTCCGGGAGGAGAGCATGCTGGTGAACGCTGAATTCGCGGCTATCGAGCGCGATCCGCGAGGTGCTGGAGCGAGACGCGGGCCGATCGTGACCACGAGAGCGATCCGAAGGGTACGCTTTCTGGAGCGGCGTGTACCGCGTGGTCGGCGCTGAGGGACGCCCTAGAGCGACACTTGCAGCGCTCGTCCCGGTGCTCGCTGAAGCCGGGGCTCGAGCTGATCAACCCAGTGGGATGGGAAGATCACTATTCAGTTGGAGCCCCGCATTCTCGTCGTACGGCACGTCCACCACCCATACTTTCGCCTCATTGTCCCAGGTGGCGCGCTTCCCCAATCGGCGACGCTGGGCGTCCCGCACGGGGACCAGCAGCGACTGCGCTGCCAGAATTGACTCCTCCGCGAGGCGTCGGTACGTGTCCCCTAAGGAGGCCGGCAGCACTTCAGTGCCTTCGAACAGCTTGTCGAAGTCCTCTTCCAGAGCATCGTCACTTTCAAAGGCATGGAGTCGCTCAATACACACTTCGTTGAACAGCGATCGCGAGTCGTCTACCATCCCCTTGAATTCCCGGTCCAGTCCCTCGCGCGCGTAGATAGTATCAAGGTAATCGCCGAGCAATGCTTCGTCCAGGATCTGCCCATCTACGTCGTTCAACTGGCGCAGCGTGCCCCGGACCAGGCGCGGATCATAGACCCTCTGACCGTCACTTGGCGCGGAATGTACATAGACAGGAACGACACCCTTTGCCCCCCGTCGGTTCACGCGTCCGAAGCGCTGCGCGAGCGCCTCGAGCGGGGCTGGCTCAGTGTAGATCGTGTCGAAGTCGAGGTCCAGGCTTACCTCCACAACCTGGGTGGCCACGACTGCCAGGCGCTCCGCTCGGGTCGCGCCGGCGCGGAGGCGCTCCATAATCTCCTGCTCCTTCGCGAGCCGGTCTCGGCCCGTAAATCGGCTGTGCAATAAGCGCACGCGCTCGTCTCCAAGTCGCGCCTGTAGGGCACCATACACCTGCTGAGCGCGTGCCACCGTGTTGACGCCCACCAGAACCGACTGGCCCGCTTCCACCTGATCCACGATGCGATTGATTGCCGCTTCATCCAGGATCTCGCCGGGAAGCAGCTGCAGACGATGTCGGCGGAACTGCGCGAAGAGGCCGCGATCGACAGGCATGCTGGTCGTACCAAGAGCCTCCTCCAGGACGCTTCGCAGGCACGCTGGCAACGTGGCGGTCATGGCACACACCCGCACATCCCACTGTTTCACCAACACCCCGAGGAGGCCGAGCAGCAAGCCGAGTCGCTTCGGTTCATAGGCATGCGGTTCGTCGATGACGACGAGCGACTTGCCGAGCGAGGTCCAGATCGTCTCGTAACCGCGCAGACGGTACGCGGCGCGCAAGATCTGATAGGGCGTTGCCACCCAAACAGGTGGGTGGTGCAGCCGGGCGAGGTCCGTTGCTTGACGTGCCTTCCGCTCTGCATCCTGTCCACGGTGACCGTCGTCCACCAACTCGCGGTACAAAACCTGGGAGCTACGGGCATGGAGTAGGCCGACGTCCACGCCGAGGACTGTTTCCAGACGCGTGCGCATGGCATTCAAGCTGGCCTGGTACGGCAGTAGGTAGATCAATTTCCGCGCCCTGTCTGGTTGCTCCAGCTGGTGGCGCGCCCACAATAGGGCAGCCTCGGTTTTGCCGCTGCCCGTCGGCGCCGCGAGCACTGTGGACCCCTCGGTGCTCGCGGCTCGTTCCTGGTGCGACCGTGTACGCTCGGAGGGTGCGCCAGCCCGATGGAGAAGCTCGCTCGCGCTGGGAATGTTCAAGCGGGCGAGTGGTTGCGCGTGGCCAGAGGCAAGGTGGTCCGAGAGCATCAGGAGGCCGCGTAGCAGCACGCCTTGCCGTCTTTCCGCGTCGCTTGCCGAGCCGGACCGCTGCACGCGCCAGAGAGTCTCGTAGGCGCGCAACGCGGCGAGGATGGCGTCAGGCGCGTCGCGGCGGAACTGACTGGGATCGACGTCGGCTGGAATACGGGTCGGAAGCTCCACACCGCGCGCCACTAACGTCGACTTCTCCAGCCAGCTTGGAGCCCGAACGCCCAGCCACCACGCGATGCCAAGAATCGCGTCGTCCGGCAACTCGCTGACCATTCCAGCAAGATGAAGATCCTTAGCCTGGTTCGCCAGCGGGTAGCGATCCTCGAGGATAAGGGGGGCATCGCGATGATGCGAGGCAATCGCGGCAGCGATCCAAGCGAAGTCGTTCGAGTCCGGCGCGGCCACCCACGGGAGGAAAGCCAACGAGAGAACTTCGTGACGGTGGCACCAAGACCGACTCCGAATCGGGTGCCGGATGAACTTCTGCCAGGCAGAAGCGGCTTTACCCAGGTCGTGCATCCAGCACGCCCAGAAAGCGCGATGCCACAAACGTGGCTCGTCAGCGACCTCGCTGAGAGCAGGGGCGCGCGAGGCCAAGTGGCTGAGCGTAGCCGCGACGGCTGCGCTATGGTACGCGAGGGTCTCGCCCTGGGCTGCGCCAGCGCGCGCGCTCTTTGCCCATAAGCTGCGGGGGAGTGGTGACGACGCCCAGTTACTCACCTGAATCGTCGCCAACAAACCGATGCCATACTACACCGCGGTTGTAGTGGTCATACGTGGGTGTGAACGGGTCTACCCACCACGACTGTCCGGCGCCCGCTACTTGTCCCTTCCTGGTGGTATCTGTACGTACGGTCGCGGAGACCACCCGATCTTCGAGCACGACGAATGGACTCCAGGACACGCGGGAGCGATCGTTCGGGTCGATGAACCGCGGCATCGTGACTCCAATGCCATCCCGAAGGCGCAAGCGGTAGGTCCACGGTAGCAGCGTCGCCTCAAGGTATGTCCCCTCTGCCTCCACCAGGTCCACCTGCTCGACGCTCCGGTAGGCCATGAGATCTTGTGACCGGCCGAGCGTAACGGCGTAGCGCGGCTCACGAAAGGCGCGCTCCAGCGTCGCCAACATGTCCGACTCCGCGGCGAGGTACAGCGTCAGACGGGGATGCAACAGCACCTCACGCGGCGACGGATTGGTGGTCACGTCCAGATTTCTTGGATAGCCACCTCCATCTGGCCACCTTCCTTTGCCAACTGTCGCCACATGGAGCAGTTCCAGATCATCGCCTATGCCGTCGAACCGGAAGGTGTATGCGAATCGGATCGCCGACGGGTCCAGGAACTCTCCGGCCGCGCTGCAGATGTGACCATAAATCGTGGCCGGCGGCGGCATTCGGAAAGTCGGCTGGCGCCCCATGAGGAAGTGGGGGTAGCGGAACGAGGTCGTGAGCCCCTCGGCCTCGATGCGCAGGGCTTGCACGCCAGTCCCCTACGCGAGCCAAATAGACGCGTTCGTGGCAACCGCATCAGCGAGCTGGGCCAGCGCCTCGCGCGGATGGCCTAACACATACCTCTGTGGAAGACGCGGGCGCGCCTCATCTGCTGACAGCCCGTCTAACGCCGCGGTGAGGCGCTGCTGTTCGTCATCGTGGAAGCCCTGTACCCACCCTACGTACAGTGGAGACATCACTTGATCCCCCCAGACCCGCACCATCTCGGTCAGGCCCTCGGCATGGACCTTCAAGGTGCCGGAGGCATCTGAGCCAACGACGTATTGCAATGGATTGTTGCCGCCGCGGGTCACCATGGCGAGAACGACCACGGGCGTGACGTCTGTGTAATGAATGGCCTGCTTGGCCCCGCCGCCGAGGATTCCGAGCGCTCGGAGCAGCACGGACACGCGTTGCGCGCGTTCTTCATCAGGAAGACGGAAGCTCTGCTCCAACTCAAGGTGATTCAGACCACGTTTCTCGGCGATCGCCCTGCGCGTGTCATCCAGGTTCCTGTACCCGGTTCGATTCCGGTAGCTGAACGTGCCCGCGGCGTGCAGGTCGAGCGACAGGAGGCCCTTCAGTACGGCACGGTAGAACTGATGCTCGTGTGGCACGGGGTCGCCATCGTGCCGGCTCATGGTTCCGAAGTCCGACACGAGCGGCACCGGCGCGATGGACACGAGCGTGCTGACGCGGAAGGGCGAGACACGCGTGATGTCGGTGGTCGTCGGTGTCTCGTTGGCACGTCCCACATCCGCGGCCCGCTTGGCTACCGCGTCGGCCCGCTTGGACTGCGCGCGCATGTAACCGAACAGGTCGTCGTCCCACCATTCGAGGGGGTTCGCGTCGGTGTAGGCCACCTTCTGCTCGCGGAACACAGGCGCAGCGCGCCAGCCGACGCTAGCGTCCCTCTCTAGCGTCGTGCGCAGCCAATAGCGAAATGCCTGCGCCGAGACGTATGGCAGCGCTCCTTGACGAGAGCGGATGAACTTCGTCGCCACGGCATTCTCCGTACGCGCGTTCTCGTCAGCGCCGGCGTTGTTCAGGGCGGATGCGGGGGCATCCACCAGGATGAGACCAGTTAGGAAAGCCATAGTGTTCCTCAACTACTCGTCGCTGCGGACGCCGGACGGCAGCATTTCATCGTCATTGTCTTCCAATTTCTCCTGGCCGACACTCGCCAGATCCTGAAGGGCCTCGTCGTGCTTGCCGTGCCACTGATGGTAGAGCTGGTCAGTGAGTCGGATCAGCGTGAGATCCCAGGCGAGCCGCCAGTCCCTCCTCGGAAGATCCTCGCCTTCCTCGAATACAAGAAGGAATTCATCAAACCCGAGGATTGGCGTTTCGCCGCGCTTGAGTCGGCGCGCGCTCACACCGAGCAGTAGCTGACGCACCGTCGGGTAGCGCATTGCTTGAACTACGCGACGGCCCAACGGGCGGTCGTTGTTGCCGACTATCTCTTGCGCCAGCGCGTCGCCTAGCCTGCGGATCGCGTCGATGCGCCGCTGGTCCATGCCCAGCACCTCCTCGAGAAAGAGTTCGGTGAGACTCCACATTGCAACGTAGTCACCCGCGAGGCTCGTCTTGAGGACCGCTGCCTGTGGCTTGCGTAGCCACACTCGCACAAATGCTGCCGCGCCACTTGGGAGCCGGAACAGAGACTCGTAAAATGGGTTGTGCCAGGATGGACGCTCTTCGTCAGTCGGCTCGCGGCTCGCTACTTTGTACTTAGCATCACGCCAAGCCCGTGCGGTGAGTGCCTGCCACGCCTGGTGGTACGCCGCGGCCTGAGCGCGCCGCGCGAACGCGACCGCTGGCGCGGACAGCGTGTAGATGTCGAGCGAGGGACCTTGCCCGCTGTTACTGGCGTGGTAAACAGTGAAACCTGATGAATGGCCAGACAGTCGATCATTGCGCTCCAAGTCGACAAGGCGCTCAACGAGGCGAGTTCGCGGCGCCTTCCACGTGTCGACCTTGGCGCCCGAAATCTCGGACAATTGGATGCGCTTCTTGAGGTCCGGGAGCCACGCCCGAATGAGCGCCACTAACTGCTCGGGCTCGTCAGCGGACACGATGAGCGCCCGCCCCTCGCTGTTGGGCGCGCCGATGACGAGCGCCTGGAGAGCCAGCACGCAGAGGCCACAGAGAGAAAGGCCATGCAGACCGTACGGGACGAAGTTCACGACTCCCTGGCCCGTGATGAGCGGGATCAACTCGCGGTATGCCCGCCCACTCTCTGTCCCCAATCGTAGTGCTGGCCGGCCGCAGTACGTGCATAGGGCATGCTCCGCGGGGAATGGCCGCTCAAAGGAGTGCAGCAGCTCCGTGGCGTTTGCCGCCTGTCGCTCCTTGGGGAACGACGGTTGGAGATATGGCACGTTCACCGTAAAGAGGACGCTCGCGTGGCTCCGCACCGATGCGACTTTCAGTGCCCTCTGAGTGAATTCGGCGAATGCCTCAAGTTCGCCGCGTGTGACTTGCTCCGGACGCTCTCGGGCGGAGAAAGCCACGAGCGTGGCAATCCCCATGTCCACAAGAGGGTGCGACGTCCACTCAAGACCCGCTCCCCGTTCCAGTTCCACCGACTGCGGTCCATCGGTCGCTTCTTGCTTGACTGCGTCGAACATGCCGTGCGGCCTCTCACTTCTTGCGCCGTGTGGTCGAGCTCGCGGAGTAGACTTGATGTATGAGGGCCAATGTTTCAGGTGGACCGCCGAATGGGACGCCGCCGCTACTCGCAGTGCCCCAAGCAGTCGTCGCGGTGCTGGCGCCAGGCGAGGATGCGGGGCGGCAGGTGCTCGAGCTAGCCCTGATCCAGCTCTTCCGCGAGGAGCAAGTGTCGAGCGGGTACGCGGCGGACGTGCTGGACATGAGCCAGTGGGAGTTCATCCAGCTCCTGGGCCGCCACGGGGTGCCGTACGTCGACCTGTCGCCGGAGGAGGTCCGCCAGGACTTCCAGAACGCCAGCACCTTCAGCCGCCATCGGCCCCTCCCAGCGAACACTTCGTCGTCGTCTCCGACGCCAGCCCCCTGATCGCCACGGCGCGCGCCGGCTACCCCACCCTCCTTCCCGATATCTTCGGCACCATCGCCATCCCGCCGGCCGTCCACCGTGAGGTGGCGCGTGGCGGACCAGGCGCCGCGGACTTGGCGACCGCGCCCTGGCTGCATATCCGGCCGCCAACTGACACGAGCGCCGTTCAGGCCCTGCTCGCAGGCTCCGCGCTGCACGCCGGCGAGGCCGAGGCGATCATCCTGGCGCACGAACTGGGTGCCCTGCTCGTGATCGACGAGCGCGACGGCCGTCGTCGGGCTGCTGCGCTGGGAATCACTCTCACTGGGACTGCCGGTATTGTGGCGCGAGCAAAGGCGCTGGGAGTCATCCCCTCCGTCCGGCCGGTCCTTGACGCTCTCGCGACTGCCGGCCTGCGCCTGAGCCCCATCGTGGTCGCTGAGGTGCTGGGGCTCGCCGGCGAGGCGGAGTGACATCGGCGCTGGCGTCACCAGCGGCCCGCCCAGGGCGTGTAGCCCGTCTCGCCGCGGACGAAGGTGGCCACGCGGCGCGCTTGGCCTTGGATGATCGTCCGCAGCCTTCGCCGGCGCCCGTCCCACACCTCCTCCGACTCGAGGCGCTCGTTGACCCGCGTCGCCATCGTCGTCCGCGCCCGGTCGTCCAGCCGCCCAAACTCGTCCTGGCCCATCGGCACGCGCTGGTTCAGCAGCGCGAACACGCAGCGGTCCACGGCGTGCGGGCGGAACTCCTCCACCAGGTCCAGCACTAAACCGAAGCCAAGGTGGAAAACGCAGGATGATCGCGGTAGGCTCCCGAGGAGGAACGCAAACGGCGAGGTCCTGCGATGGACGAAGTGCTGGACGTACTGAAGCAGTGGAAGGTGGACATC
>JAABUQ010004091.1_pt1 | contig 25489 bp, 23 predicted proteins | sample 5560001 | NCBI WGS metagenome assembly JAABUQ01 (sample SAMN10711888, study PRJNA513371) | rock metagenome | isolation source: Antarctica rocks | place: Antarctica: Victoria Land, Finger Mt nord | collected 2015-12-18
GGTGCGCCTGCACTCGGGCCTGGGCTACCGCTCTCCCATGACCTACGAAGCCGACATGCAGGACGTCGCCGCCAAGCCGTAGTCCGCAAGCCCACAAACCGTCCACGGAAACGGGGCAATCCCACCCGGCCAATCTGGCCAACACGATCATGTCTGCTTTCCCCAAACACGGTCATTCACCACGTAGCGGTTCATGTCCGCTCTGTAGCGTCAATTCCGGACGCTTAGCCTGTTCTATTCACCGGCTTGCTGAAACCTGAGCTGGGCGGGCGGCGGGCGCGGTGGTGCAAGGCAGCCGGAGCGCTGCGACGTTGATCGGGTTTGAGCAGGCGTTGGAGGTTCAAGGGCGCGGGGTTCGACGGGGCATCTCTGCCCCGTGGGCTATGGCCCGGCGGGCTGGAGAGCGTGGGCCAGACCATGGATGAGCGCCGCCTGCGGACAGGCGGCGGCAAAGGCAATGCGCACACGGCTGGCAGTCTCAGTGATGCGGGCGGCGATCTTCAGCAGGTGCACCCTCAGGGTGGCGAACTCGGCCCGGACCAGGTCGTATGTCCCGGGGATCGCGTCGCGCACGGCCAGGATCAGCCAGTAGGCGGCGGTGTGCAGGATCAGGCGCACCTGATTGGCCAAGGGCGAGCGGCACGAGGTGCGGATCCGAGGCGAGTTGGCCCTTGTGCATTTTGATCAGGTTCTCCGCCTGACCCTGGGCGCAGTAGAGGGCGTTGTAAATCCATTCGGCGCTGCCGCGCGGCAGGCTGGTGACCACGAAGCGGATATCGAGCCCGAGTGCTGTGGCTTCGATGCGGGCGACTGCGCGGCGCTGCGTGGTCCAGGACCTGGCCGTAGTGGCCGTCGCCGCGGATCGTCAGGCGTGTGGTCGGCCAGTGGCATCGGATGCGGCGCACCAGGCGGCGCAGATGCCCGCGCACCTCCTTGCCCGACCGCATCCTGCTCTGGACGCAGCAGGACCATGACCAGCCGGGAGGTCTCGACGTCGTGAACGTGGATGGGCAGGAAGCAGCGCTCGCCACAGTGGCCGTCGAACAGCGAGAGTTGCTGGTGGCCACGCACCACGTCGCAGGTGTCGTCGATATCCAACGTCACGGTGGCAGGCGGCCTGGCGTAGCTGGCGCAATGGACGTCGACCATGGTGCGCATCAGTCCGATCACCTCGCGCAGGGTGGGCGCGTTCTCCCAGCGCGACACGGTGGACTGCGATGGCAGGTCGCGCCCGGTGTCGGGCAGGCGCCCGCAGGCGAGCTTCAGGCCCGGGTCGGTGCGCAAGCGATCGAGGTCGTCGGCGTCCTCGTAGCCGCAGGCGATGGCCAGCATGCGGGCACGCAGAATGTCGGCCAGCGGGTGCCACACCCGTGCCGGGTCACGAGGGTCCGCGATCCCGGCTGCCAGCCGCCCTGCCAGGTCCAGCCGCCGCTCGGCCGCCGAGAGCAGCAGGACGCCACCATCGGACGTGAGGCGGCCGCCGTCGAAAGCGGCGACGAGCTTCTTGCGCCCGACGGGTGGCAGCGCAAACGGCAGGGTCGTATCATCGTGCATGGCGGGTGTAGCGGGCTCTGATTGCGGTGACGCGTTGGCTTCGACACCCAAACCGTAAACGCCATCAGCAGCTTACGCGACACCCGCCACCCAAAACACCGCCGCTCGGTCAATAAGGCGGGCTAAACCTTGCCTGCTTCCTGTGCCACTCGACTGCCAGACGGATGGTCTCCCAACGCTTCGGTTCCTGGAGGGTCCACCTTGAGGCAGGACACAGGGCAAGCCTGGCATCCGCCAGGCCTGCCCTGCCTTGATCAGGAGAAGTTGCCTGCGTTCAGGTTCGTGTAGTTCTGGAACACGATCTTGGTCTGGTCAGACAGGGTCACGGTGGTCGACCCGCCGGACACGGTCGCCGAGCGCAGCACGTCCGCTGCGGCGTCGGCCTTGTAGCCGGAGATCGCCAGCCTGTCGGAGGCCTTGAAGTCGCTGATGACGTCGGTGGCGCCGGCGGTCACCGAGGCCACGAAGTCGAACATGTTGGCAGCGCCCGCGCCGCCGGTGAGCGAGGTCGCGCCCGCGCCCACCACGAACACGTCCGCGCCTGAGCCGCCCAGGATGGTGCTGGCCGCGCCGCCGCCGAAGAACACGTTGCTGCCCGTGGCCATGCTGGCGTCGACCTTCGCGCCGGTGCCCACGCCGACCAGGTTGGCCCCGGTGCCGGTCAGCGTCGTGGTGCCGCCGTCGGCGCCGAACAGGGTCACTGCGGCCGACCCGCCGACCACGGTCGAGGAGCCCGCGCCGCCGATGAAGGTCAGCGCGCCGTGGCCGGTGGGGCCGAACACCATGTCGTTGCCGGTGCCGGCGAACACGGTGGCGGCCGCCTGGTTGACGTTGATGGTGTTCACCCCGTCCGAGCCGATCACCGCGGCCGAGCCCGCGAGGTTGTAGGTGGACTGGGTGCCGCCGAAGATCGTGCCGCCGCCCGCGCCGAGGCTGACCTGCTCGTAGGCTCCGCTCGCGGCCACCATCAGCGAACCGGTGCTGCCGGCCACCGTGGCGTGGCTGCCCTCCAGGAACACCAGCGCGGTGCCGGAGCCGGCGTTGATCTGGTCGTTGCTCTCGGACAGCACGACGCTGGCGCCGCTGCCCAGGTTGACGACGTTGGCGCCGGCGCCCGCGTCGACGGTGTCGTTGCCGACGCCCGCGTTGATGGTGTCGCGGCCGTCGCCGGTGGCCACGAAGTAGCTGCCGACGCCGCCGTTCGCGCCGGCTGTCGCGGCGCCGTTGAAGGTGTTGGCGCCGCCGCCGGCCACGAACAGGCCGTTCGCCGTGCCGGCGTCGAGCGTCACGCCCTGGGTGCCGGAGAGCACGCCGTTGAAGCCGTTGCTGGCGCCGGTGACCGTGGTGGCGGTGGCGGCCACGTCGGTGAGGAAGATGTATCCGTCGGGCATGTGGACGTCGGGCTGGGCGGTTAGCACCACGGCCTCGCCCAGGTTGCCATGCGCGAGCGCGGGGGCGGCGGCGCCCGGGCCGGCGTCGTAGGCGGTGAGCGTGCTGCCGGCGGCGGCGTCGTTGATGATGGCCGCGAACTGCTGCGCGACCGTGAAGTTGGTCACGCCGTTCAGCTGCACGGTGAGGATGTGGTTGTTGGCGCCGGTGACGGTGACTGAGGCCATGGTCTTGATCCTTGATGCGGCGGCGCCAGTGGTGCAGCCAGGGGAAGCGTCGTTAATGAGACTGTTAACGGAAAATATTAACGACTGCAACCTCTGGGTGTATCATTCGAGAGAATTCACACATCAGTGATCAAAATCTCAATTTTTGGGCAAATTCGGCGGTCCGCGACGGCTCGGTCGCCCTTGCCGTCACATGGTCGATCGCCACCGCCGTCCCGAGCAGCCCAGCCCCGGCCAGCCGTTGACGACCGGTGCCGCCGAGCCGAGGTGCTGACCTGTTCGCCTTGGCTCCCGCCTGCTCCAAGGCTTGCGGGCTCAGCCCGAATGGATGGATCCGTCATGCCGGCTCGACGGCATGGAGTCGGCGGCGTGGCTCTGCCCGGGTGGTGTCGGCCCGAACCATGTCGGTCGGAGCGCCGTCCCAGCAGGCGTTGTCCTCATGGTTCGCGAAGGGGTGCGCCGCCGCCGTTGACCCTGCGCATCCCGCATGCGGCACTGTCGAGGCCGGCAGCAGGAGACCGCCCATGCGCGTGCGAGGCGACCGGCGCATGCCCGGCGGCAACGAGCCGGGCCGCCGCGATGCCGACACTCTGCCGCTCGCCCCGCCGGCGCCCGGATCGCCGGCCGTCGAGGCGCACGCCGTCGCCGCGCCGGGCCGCAGGCCGGCCGGCGGCGCGGCCGCGCCGCACCAGCGCGCACGCGGCGAGCTGGTGCTGGCCATGCGTCGGCGCGGCGCGGCCACGGTGCTGTCCGACCTGCGCCAGGCCGGCTGCCTGCGCGCCCGCTTCCCCCGCGCCCTCGACCCGGCCTGGCCGGAGGCGGTGCTGCTCAACATCGGCGGCGGCGTCGCGGCGGGCGACCGGCTCGACACCACCGTCCTGCTCGGCCCCGACGCGCAGGCCACCGTGGCGGCGCAGGCGGCGGAACGCGTCTACCGCGCCGTGGACGGCAGCCCCCCCGCCCTGGTCCGCACCAGGCTCGACGTCGCCCCCGGCGCCTTCCTGGAGTGGCTCCCCCAGGACACCATCCTGTTCGACGCCAGCGCGCTCGACCGCCACACCGAGATCGCCCTCGCCGCCGATGCCCGCTTCCTCGGCGTGGAGTGCCTGGTGTTCGGCCGCGCCGCCATGGGCGAGACGCTGCGCCGCCTCGTCCTGCGCGACGTGATCCGCCTCCGCCGCGACGGCCGCCTGCTCCTGCACGACGCCCTGCGCGTGGACGGCGACGCCGCGGTGCTCCGCCGCCGCGCCACCGCCGCCGGGGCAGGGGCCGCCGGCACCCTGCTGTTCGCCGCCCCCGACGCCGAGGCCGCACGCGACCCCCTGCGCGACGCCCTTCGGGACTTCGAGGCCGGCGTGTCGGCGTTCGACGGCCTACTGCTGGCGCGGGTGCTGGCGGAGGACGGCGCGGCGCTGCGCCGGGCGATGACCGCGGCATTGCGGGTGGTGCGCGGCGGGCGCAGGCTGCCGGCGGTGTGGACGTGCTGAGGGGCCGGATGACCGAAGCAAGGTTGAGGCTCCGCCTCAAACTCCGCCAAAGGCTGGGCCTTTGGAATGCCTTCCTGAAGAGACGGGTTTCCAAAGGCCCCTGGCCTTTGGCGGGTCTGGGCGAAGCTGCCCAAAGGTTCCGATGGCCCTCTTGGGCCGTTGGAATGGGCAGCGGAGGGAGAGCCCGGCTTTGCTTCCTGGCTTCCCCGTGCGCCTGACCCCCCGGGAGAAGGACAAGCTCCTGATCGCGATGGCCGCCAGCGTGGCCCGCCGCCGCCTGGAGCGCGGGGTGAAGCTCAATCATCCCGAGGCCGTCGCCCTGATCAGCGACTTCGTGGTCGAGGGCGCCCGCGACGGCCGCAGCGTCGCCGACCTGATGCAGGAGGGCGCGCGCGTGCTGACCCGCGAGCAGGTGATGGACGGCATCGCCGAGATGATCCCCGACGTGCAGGTGGAGGCGACCTTCCCCGACGGCACCAAGCTCGTCACCGTGCACGAGCCGATCCGATGACCAAACCAGTCCGCCCGACAGGTGGGTTTCCAAAGGCCTCAGGCCTTTGGTGGGTCCGGGCAAAGCCCGGCCTTGCTTCCTTCCATGCCGTCGCACGAAAGATCGCGTCGTGATCCCCGGCGAGATCCTGCCCGCCCCCGGCGAGATCGAGCTGAACGCCGGCCGCGCCCGCACCACGCTTGTGGTCGCCAACACCGGCGACCGCCCGATCCAGGTCGGCAGCCACTACCACTTCGCCGAAACCAACCCCGCGCTCCGCTTCGACCGCGCCGCCGCGCGCGGCCAGCGCCTCGACATCGCCGCCGGCACCGCGATCCGCTTCGAGCCCGGCCAGACCCGAGAGATCACCCTGATCCCCTACGCCGGCGCCCGCACCGTCTGGGGCTTCCGCGGCGAAACCATGGGCTCGCTCGCGCCATGACCCGCATCCCCCGCCGCGCCTACGCCGACATGTATGGCCCGACCACCGGCGACCGCGTGCGCCTGGCCGACACCGACCTGCTGATCGAGGTCGAGCGCGACCTCACGACCTACGGCGAGGAGGTGAAGTTCGGCGGCGGCAAGGTGATCCGCGACGGCATGGGCCAGTCGCAGCGCACCAATGCCGAGGGCGCTGCCGACACGGTGATCACCAACGCCCTGATCCTCGACCACTGGGGCATCGTCAAGGCCGACGTCGCCATTACCGCCGGCCGCATCGCCGCGATCGGCAAGGCGGGAAACCCCGACACCCAGCCCGGCGTCACCATCGTCATCGGCCCCGGCACCGAGATCATCGCCGGCGAGGGCAAGATCCTGACGGCCGGCGGCGTCGACAGCCACATCCACTTCATCTGCCCGCAGCAGGTCGAGGAGGCGCTGGCGTCGGGCATCACCACCATGGTCGGCGGCGGCACCGGCCCCGCCACCGGCACCGCGGCCACCACCTGCACCCCCGGACCCTGGCACCTCGCCCGCATGCTGCAGGCCGCGGAAGCCCTGCCCGTCAACATAGCCCTTGCCGGCAAGGGCAACGCCTCGCGCCCGGCCGCGCTGGAGGAGATGGTCCGCGCCGGTGCCTCCTGCCTGAAGCTGCACGAGGACTGGGGCACCACGCCGGCCGCCATCGACTGCTGCCTGACATTGGCCGACCGCATGGACGTGCAGGTGATGATCCACACCGACACCCTCAACGAGAGCGGGTTCGTCGAGGACACCATCGCCGCCTTTGCTGGCCGTACCATCCACGCGTACCACACCGAGGGCGCCGGCGGCGGCCACGCGCCGGACATCATCCGCGTCGCCGGCCTGCCCAACGTCCTGCCCTCCTCCACCAACCCCACGCGCCCCTACACGGTGAACACGCTCGACGAGCACCTCGACATGCTCATGGTCTGCCATCACCTGGACAGCACCATCCCGGAGGATGTCGCGTTCGCGGAGTCCCGCATCCGCCGCGAGACGATCGCCGCCGAGGACATCCTCCACGACCTCGGCGCGCTCTCCATGATCTCGTCGGACAGCCAGGCCATGGGCCGCGTCGGCGAGGTCGTGATCCGCACCTGGCAGACCGCCCACAAGATGAAGCGCCAGCGCGGCGCGCTTCCCGGCGACGGCCCCGCCGACAACGCCCGCGCCAGGCGCTACGTCGCCAAATACACCATCAACCCCGCCATCGCGCAGGGCCTCTCCCACGAGGTCGGCTCCGTCGAGCCTGGAAAACTCGCCGACCTCGTCCTCTGGTCCCCCGCCTTCTTCGGGGTGAAACCCGACCTCGTCCTCAAGGGCGGCGCCATCGCCATGGCCATGATGGGCGACGCCAACGCCTCGATCCCCACCCCGCAGCCCGTCCACGCCCGCCCCATGTTCGGCCAGCTCGGCGGCGCGCTCGCAGGCACCTGCATCACCTTCCTCTCCGCCGCCGCCCTCGACGACGGTCTCGGCCACGCCCTCAACCTCCAGCGCCGGCTTTCCGCCGTGCGCGACACCCGCGCCGGCATCGGCAAGCGCTCCATGATCCACAACGACGCCACCCCCCACATCGAGGTCGATCCCGAAACGTACGAGGTCCGCGCCGACGGCGTGCTCCTCACCTGCGAGCCGGCGGACGTGCTGCCGATGGCGCAGCGATATTTCCTGTTCTGAACGAGCAAGAAAGGTTGAGGCTCTGCCTCAAACTCCGCCAGGGGCAGCGCCCCTGGACCTGCCTTCCTTAAGGAACGGATTTTCAAGGCCCCCATGCTTGGAAGAGGGGGCCTTTGGCGAGTCTGGGCAGAGCCCAGCCTTCCTTCCTGACGCACCAACGGAGCCCAGATGCGCGCCCATGAGCACCTCCCCGCCGGCCTTTGGGACGACGCCCGCCAGGTCGACGCCGTCCTCCTCGACTTCGACGAGCGCCACCGCCGCCGCATCCTGCTGCACACCCTCGGCGGCGCCGAACTCCTCGTCGACCTCCCCCACGCCACCCGCCTGCGCGAGGGCGACGGCCTGCGCTGCGAGGACGGCGGCATCGTCCGCGTCCGCGCCCGCCCCGAGCCCGTCCTCGACATCCACGCCGGCCCCCGCGACCTCCTGCGCATCGCCTGGCACCTCGGCAACCGCCACCTGCCCGTGCAGCTCCTCCCCGACGCCCTGCGCATCCGCGCCGACCACGTCATCGCCGCCATGACCGCCGGCCTCGGCGGCCACCCCCACCCGCACGAGGCCCCCTTCGACCCCGAGCCCGGCGCCTACGCCGCCACTCCCCACGCCCACGGCCCCGCCAACGACCCCGGCCACACCCACGCCCCCGGCGCCCCGGAGAACCCCGCCACCGGCGCCAACGACGACCGCAATCATCCCCGACCCCCGACACCTTCGCGATGACCACTGACACCGCCTTGCTGCGCCTGCTGGCCTGGCTCTCCCCGGCCTTCCCCACCGGCGCCTTTGCCCACAGCCACGGCCTGGAATGGGCCGTCGACTCCGGCGACATCCACGACCGCGCCACCGCCCACGCCTGGCTCGACGCCCTCCTGCGCCACGGCGACCTGCGCTCCGACGCCATCCTCCTCCGCCACGCCCACCGCGCCGCCGCGCGCCACGACGCCCCCGCGCTCGCCGAGATCGCCACCCTCGCCGAAGCCACCGCGCTGGGCCGCGAACGCCGCGAGGAAACCCTCTCCCAGGGCACCGCCTTCGCCGCCGCCGCCCGCACCTGGGGCGACCTCGCACTCCCCCCCGGCCGCACCGCCCTGCCCATCGCCCTGGCCGCCACCGCCGCCACCCACGGCATCGACGAGCACGCCACCTGCGCCGGCTTCCTCCACGCGGCCCTGTCCAGCCTGACCTCCGCCACCGTCCGTCTCGTCCCCCTCGGCCAGACCGACGGCCTGCGCATCCTCGCCGGCCTCGAACCCGCGATCCTCGCGACGTCGCAGGAGACCGCCGCCGCCAGCCTCGACGACCTCGGCGGCGCCTGCCTGCGCGCCGACCTCGCCTCGCTCCGCCACGAAACCCAGCGCACCCGATTGTTCCGCACATGACCCAGCCGCCCGCGCCCGACCCCCGCCCGGAGCCGTCGCCCACGTCCGGCTCCCACCCGGAGCCGCCCGCGCCCCACCCCGCGCCGGCATCCCACGCGCGCCCCGCGCCCGACCCCGCGCCGCGCCCGCCGGCCGCGCGCTCCCGCTCCCCGCATGGCCCGCTGCGCGTCGGCATCGGCGGCCCCGTCGGCTCCGGCAAGACCGCGCTCATGGACGCGCTGTGCCGCGCGCTCGCCCCGCGCTACGACACCGCCGCCATCACCAACGACATCTACACCCAGGAGGACGCCGACTTCCTCGTCCGCGCCGGCAGCCTCACGCCGGACCGCATCCTCGGCATCGAGACCGGCGGCTGCCCGCACACCGCCATCCGCGAGGACGCCAGCCTCAACCTCGCCGGCATCGACACCCTGCGCGCCCGCTTCCCCGCCCTCGACCTGGTCCTGATCGAGAGCGGCGGCGACAACCTCGCCGCCACCTTCAGCCCCGAGCTCGCCGACCTCACCATCTACGTCATCGACGTCTCCGGCGGCGACAAGATTCCCAGGAAGGGCGGCCCCGGCATCACCCGCAGCGACCTGCTCGTCATCAACAAGATCGACCTCGCCCCCCACGTCGGCGCCAGCCTCGACGTCATGGACCGCGACGCCCGCCTGATGCGCGGCCCCCGCCCGTTCGTGTTCACCAACATCCGCGAAGGCCACGGCGTCGCCGAGATCGCCCGCTTCGTGGAGGTGCAGGGCGGGCTTGCGTAGGAAGCAGGGAGGCAAGCAAGGCTGGGCTCTGCCCGGACCCGCCAAAGGCCAGGGGCCTTTGGAAACCCATCCGTAAGAGGTGCTTTGCGACGTCATCAAACCGTGCTCGGCTCGGTTACTCGCGAGCAAAACTGACCGCCGGGGCGATCGGCACTCGGACCCACATCGACCGACAGTGAAAGCCATGTTGAAAGGAAAATCGGTGCATGCTGTCCGACCTGTTTCAGCCGATGGAGACCAACCGCCTACGGTTGCGGTGTGTCGAGCCGCAAGATGCCGAAGCGACATCAGCCTTGATGACTCAAAGCATCAGCAATTGTCTCGCGTCGTGGCCGCTGCCCTTTACGCCGCAGATGGCGAAACATCGGATCGAACTTTCCCGAGAGGCGGCAAGCCGAAAAGATGCGATACCCTGCGCGATCATCGTCAGGAACGGCGGGTCGCTCGCGGGATGGATCACCCTGAGCAGAAGCGAAGATGACCGGCGACGTGGCGCCCTGGGCTACTGGCTTGGCGAGCAATACCACGGCAGGGGCTTCGCCCGCGAAGCTCTTGCCGCTCTGCTACGAACCGGGTTTGAACTGCTGGACCTCGATGTGATCGAAGCCGGCGCCCAGCCTGAAAACACAACGTCGTTCGCTGTGATGCAGGCGTGCGGGATGTTCGAGGCAGGCCAGCGCATGGTGCACGCATCGGCGCGCGCGAGACGAACGATGCCTCTTCCACGAGGTACACCGTCCTGCGCCCCAGAGTTGAGTGAGACACCTCACAAGCGGACGCTGTCCGCGACGGAGGTGGACGATGACGACAGAAACAACGACGGCTGCAGAGGCGGCGGGCCCTGGTCGGGGCGGCCGGATGTCGCGGCAACGCAAGCGCGACGCGGTGCTCCGGCTGTTGCGAGGCGAGGATCTGGAGACGCTCTCGCGCACCCTGGGTGTGACGGCCGCCACGCTGAGCGGCTGGCGCGACACCTTCCTGTCGGCCGGCGAGGCCAGCCTGGCGACCCGGCCTGCAGAAGCGGGAGAACTCGAGAGCGGTCGGCTGAAAGCCAGGCTGGGCGAGATGCTGCTCGAGCGCGAGCTGCTGGAGGCCAGGGTCGCTGCCCTGGAGGGTGGGCGCCCTTTGGCCCGGCAGAGGTCGAGGCGATGAGCCGGACGGCCTCCCCGAGCAGCGGCAAGCCTTACGGCGTCGCCCGGGTGTGCCGGATCTGGCGCGCCGCGCGGGCCACCCTCTACCGCCACCGCAGACCGCAACCGGCAGAACCCCCGCGGCGTCGCGGACCGTCAGGACCGATGCCGGACGCGGCGCTGGTCAAGCGGATCCGGGCCGTCCTTTCCGCCAGTCCCTTCCACGGCGAAGGGCATCGCAAGGTATGGGCCCGCCTGCGCTTCGCCGATATCCGCACCTCCAGGCACCGGGTGCTGCGGCTGATGCGCGAGCACGCCCTGCTGGCGCCCTCGCGAGTCGGCTCGCCCCGCGGACCGCGCAACCACGACGGCACCATCATCCCGGATGCGCTGGACACCATGTGGGGCACGGACATGACCACCACCTGGACCCGCGAAGGCCAGGTCGCGGTGTTCATCGCCGTGGATCACCACAACGCCGAGTGCGTCGGCGTCCACGCGGCGCGCCATGGCACCCTCTTCGAGGCGCTCGAACCACTTCGTCAGGGCGTGCGCCAGCATCTCGGCGCGTTTGCCAAGGGCGTGGCTGCTGGCCTTTGCATCCGCCACGACCATGGCAGCCAGTACATGTCCGCCGTCTTCCAGGACGAGCTGGCGTTCCTGGGTGCCGAAAGCTCCCCGGCCTTCGTCAGGGCACCGGAAGGCAACGGCTGCGCCGAGCGGTTCATCCGCACGCTGAAGGAGAACCTGCTCTGGGTGCAGACCTTCGACACCGTCGAGCAGCTGCGTCTGGCGCTGCTGGACTTCCGCGAAACCTACAACACCACCTGGCTCATCCAGCGGCTCGGATACCGGACACCAGCCGCCACCCGACGAGCCCTGCTTTCACCTGCGGCACTCGCCGCGTAGGCTCCTTCATGGTGTCTCATCAATCGGGGCCGGTACAGTTCGGCTTCCGCATCACGGGCGTGCCCGTCTCCGGGCCGCTTAAGATGGAACGCATGGTCGGTCGTCACGATCTGCTAGTAAGGCGACCCTCATGGCTTGTTAAGTGTGACTTTGGAGAGATAGATGCTTATTCAGGAAGATCATTTCTATAGGAACGTGCTCTTGTTCGTGGCGCCAGAAGATTCTCTGAGAATGAGAGTGGGTTTATATACATCAATATGTACACTGACGGCACAATAGAAACCTATCATGCTGCAAATTGTGCTTCAGATACATCTTACTTTATATATCTGGAGAGAATGCTGAATTATTTCATTAACACGTGCCTTACAATAGACAACATAAGATCTGAAGGACTTAGACCAGATTGCGAATATGGCATTGAGGTTGAGTTTTATTCAGCTTACAATGCACGAAAAGCCAAACTTAAGTATCATCAGTCTGGTCATGACTTAGAATTCGGTAAGTCGATAGATTTGCCTTTGAGGCTTCCTCGATTAAGTCTAGGTCCCGTGGAAGAATTTAGCATGCTACTGTCAACCCTTTTGACAGATATATCAGATGCCACAGGGTCTGGCCGGCAATTCCCAATTAGTGTAGATTTTGACCAATCGCAGTTCGGCGCAGCAATCAAGCATAGGAGAAGCTGATAAAAAAATTCTGCACTCGCCTAAATCTTCATACCAAATACAGGTCTCTCCAGTGTAAAGTTCCAGTTGACCTTGCGCTAACTTCAGCCCTGCTTCTCGAACGCCCCGGAGATCGTGATCGCCACCTCGTCGCCGATCAGCGGCACATACGTCTTCACCCCGAACTCGCTGCGGCTGACCACCCCGGTGATCGCGAACCCGACCGTGTATTTCTTGTCGAGCGGGTTGGTCCCCGCGCCCACGAACTTCGCGTCGAACGTCACTGGCTTCGTGACCCCGTGCATCGTGAGGTTGCCCACGACCCTGGCCTCGCCGTGCCCCGACGGCACGATCTGCGTCGAGACGAAGCTGATCGCCGGATACTTCGCGGCATCGAACCACTGGTCGCCCTTCAGCTCGCCGTCCAGCTTCTCGCTGGTGGTCGACACCGACGCCGTCGGCACCGTCACCGACAGCCTGCTCCCCGCCGGGTTCTTCGGGGTCAACTCCAGCGTCCCCGACGCATCGGTGAACCGCCCGTAGTACGTGGTGAAGCCCATGTGCGACACGCCGAAGCCGACCTGGGTGTGCTGCGGGTCGACGGCGTAGCTGCCGGCCTGCACCTGGGACGGCTCATGGTTGGCCACCTGCGCCAGCGCCGTGCCGGAGAGCGCCGCCACGAGGACGGCGGCAGGAAGAAGTGGGCGGATCATGGTGGCTCTCCGTCGATGCACGCTCTGCATGCGCCAACCACCGACATGCCGCCAGCCCGTCCGGATGAAGTGCCAATCGCAACCGTGCGAGCAGCAAGGCCAGGACCCTGCCCTGGACCTTTCGGGACTGAGCGCCCCCGGACCCGCACCCGTCTGCCACACCGCCGCGGATCGCGCCGCTCACCCGCAGGGCGAACTTCAGGGCCGTGTCCGGAGCGGGCAGATCTTATCCTGACGGCCCCTGACATTGACCTGTCAGGAGGCAAGGCTGGCTCTGCCCAGACCCGCCAGAGGCGAGCCGCCCCTGGACCGGCCTTGCTTGAGCAAACGGACTCCAAAGGCCTGCCTTTGGCGGAGTTTGAGGCAGAGCCTCAACCTTGCTTGCTGCGCCGGCCACGCCCGAGCCCCACCGGTACCAGGCGGCGCCCGGCCTCGCCGGCTCCTACCCCAACCCCGGCACCGCGACCCCGCACACCTGCGCCACCAGCAGCGTGTTCAGCCCCAGCACCACCGCCGTCGCCGCGACCGTCCCCGCCACCGTCCACCACCGCGGCACCAGCCGCCCCATCACGTCCGCCCTGCGCACCAGCAGCAGCAGCGCCACCATCGGTAGCGGCAAGGCGAGGCTGAGCGCCACCTGGCTGAAGATCAGCACCTGCGTCGAGTTGAACCCCATCGCGACGATCGCGAACGCCGGCGCCATCGTTACCGAGCGTCGGACCCAGAGCGGGATGCGGAACCCCACGAAGCCCTGCATGATGACCTGCCCCGCCATGGTGCCGACCGCCGAGGACGACAGCCCCGACGCCACCAGCGACACCGCGAACACCGTCGCCGCCCCGCTCCCCAGCAACGGCCCCAGCGTGGTGTAGGCGGTCTCGATCTCGGCCACGCCATCGTGCACGCCATCGTGGAACGCGGTGGCCGCCATCGCCACCATCGCCATGTTCACGAGGCCCGCCGCCCCCAGGGCCACCAGCACCTCGATGTCGGAGAACCGGATCAGCCGCCGCCGCTCCGCCTCGGTGCCCGCGCGCACCCGGTCCTGCATCAGCCCGGAGTGCAGGTAGATCGCGTGCGGCATCACCGTCGCCCCCACCGTGCCGACCGCCAGCGTCACCGCCCCCGCGTCGCGCAGCCGCGGCACCACCGCGCCATACGCCACCGCCCCCCAGCGGGGCGGCGCGATCGCCAGCTCCACCACGTAGGACAGCGCGATCGCGGCCACCAGCACCCCGATCATCACCTCCAGCGGCCGGAAGCCCTGCCGCTGCAGCTCCAGCAGCGCGTAGGTCGCGACCCCGGTGACCGCCATCCCGCCCATCAGCGGCAGCCCGGTGAGCAGCGACAGCCCGATGGCGCAGCCCAGGAACTCCGCGAGGTCGGTGGCGATCGCCGCCGCCTCGCTCGCCAGCCACATCGCGATCACCACGCGGTGCGGGAAGTGCGCCCGGCACAGCTCCGCGAGGTTGCGCCCGGTGACGATCCCCAGCCGCGCCGAAAGCGACTGGAACAGCATCGCCACCAGGTTCGCCAGCACCACCACCCACAGCAGCTCGTAGCCGTAGCCCGCGCCCGCCTGGATGTTGGTCGCGAAATTGCCGGGGTCCATGTAGGCCACCGACGCGATCACCGCCGGCCCGAAGAACGGCAGCATCGCCCGCACGCCGCGCCGCTCGCCGCTCAGGCTCCGCTGCGCCGCGTCCACCGTGCGCTCCGAAAGCGTCGTCCCGTCCTGAGGCGTCATGCGCACTTCCCTGCCCGACCCTCAAGTGGCCCGCGCAGCCGGGCGAGGCAAGCAAGGTTGAGGCTCTGCCTCGAACTCCGCCAAAGGCCAAGCCTTTGGAAACCACTACTTAAGGAATGGGTTTCCAAAGGCCTCAGGCCTTTGGCGGGTCTGGGCGGAGCCCAGCCTTACTTGCTTCCACGACCGCCCCTGTCCCTTGTCGCACCGACCGCTCGCGGCTGGCGAGTCGCGCCGCGACCTCCACGTCGCTCAGCCGCGCATCGTAGATCGAGCGTGGCTCGATGCTGCGCGCCACCAGCGTCGCCGTCGCCACCGCCAGCAGCATCGGCACCACGGCCGATCGGTCGCGCCCGGTCAGCTCCATCATCAGCACCACGGCAGAGATCGGCCCCTGCGTCGTCGCCGCCAGCACCGCCGCCGCGCCAACCACCGCGAACGCCCCCATCGGCACGCCGGGCCACAGCCACGACCAGGCCGTGCCGAGCACGCCACCCAGCATCGCGCCCAGCGTCAGCGACGGGGTGAACAGCCCGCCCGGTGCGCCGCTGGCCAGGCACAGTAGCGTCGCCGCCGGCTTGAGCACCAGCAGCGCCAGCAGCAGCGACGGCGCGGCCTGGCCGGCCAGCGCGAGCACGGAGACGTCCTTGCCGTTGCCCAGGATCTGCGGGTAGCGGATCGACGCCACCCCGATCAGCCCCAGCGCCAGCGTGGGCGCCACCAGCCGCGCCCAGCCGCGCGGCCTGTTGCGGTCGGTCCAGGCGACCGCGCGCACGAAGCCGACCGAGACCACGCCGGCGACCGGCCCCGCCAGCAGCGCCCAGGCCGCGAGCGAGGCCGAGCCGGCATACTCCGGGATCGGGTAGGCGGGCGAGTCCGGCAGCGCCAGCCAGGACACCGCGGTCGCGATCAGCGACGCCAGCAGCACCGGCAGCACCAGCCGCAGCGCCAGCGCCCCGCGCAGCACCTCGAGCGCGAACAGCGCGCCGCCCAGCGGCACCCCGTAGGCCGCCGCCATGCCGGCGCCGGCGCCGCACGCGACCAGCAGCCGCCGCTGCTCGTCCGAGAACCGCGCGCGGTCCGACACCGCGTTGGCCACCACCGCGCCCGCCTGCTTCGGCGCGCCCTCGCGGCCCAGCGACGCGCCCAGCCCGACGATGACGATCGACAGCACGGCGCTGCCCAGGGTCCGCAGCGCCGGCAGCCGGCCCGCCGAGAACCAGATCGCCGTGGTGATGTCGATCGAGTTGCCGCTGGGCAGGCGGACCAGCACGAGCTGCCCCGCGCCCGTCACCAGCCCCGCCGCCAGCAGCAGCCCCACGTGCCGCCACGCCCCCGCCCGCGCCGCCGCGTCCAGCAGGTCGCCGCCGTCCGGCCACGCGAGATGCTGCACCACGCCCAGCAGCAGGGTCAGCGCCGTCGCCGCGGCCCCGGTGCCGACGCCGATCGATGCCACCGCCAGCCAGAACCGGCCCGCGCCGGGCTCGATCAGCGTCGCAGGGATCGCGCCGGGCGCGGGCGCCCTTCCCCCCGCGCGGTCCGGCGCGCCGGGCTCCTGCGGCCGATCGCTGTCCTCGTCCAAAAGCTCCAACCCCCGCCCACGCCGGGTGCCATGATGCCACGGCGCCCCATCCTGGCCAGCGCGCCCCGCCCACGGCGCCGGCGCCCCGCCTGCCCGCCATCCGTCCCGGCCCCGGAGCCCAGCCCGATGACCACGCCGTCCCCGCCATTCCCCGCCACCGAGGGCTTCGACCCCCGCATGGATTCGCTCGACTCCTGGGCCGCCCCCGTTATCCTCGACGCCCTCTGGGAAGGCCAGATGAGCGCCGTCGCCGCCCTGCGCCCCGCGCTGCCCGCCCTCGCCGCCGCCGCCGAGGCCGCCGTCCCCCGCCTCGCCTCCGGCGGCCGCCTGGTCTACGCCGGCGCCGGCACCTCCGGCCGTCTCGGCGTGCAGGACGGTGCCGAGCTGACCCCCACCTTCGACTGGCCCCCCGAACGCCTGGTCCTGCTCCTCGCCGGCGGCCGCGACGCCCTGCTCGGCGCGATCGAGAACGCCGAGGACGACTGCGGTGCCGCGCACGCCGCCATTGCCGCCCACGCCATCGGCCCCGCCGACGTCCTCGTCGCCCTGGCCGCCAGCGGCGCCACCCCCTACACCGTGGCCTGTGCCGAGGCCGCCCGTGCGCGCGGCACGCTCACCATCGGCATCGCCAACACGCCCGGCGCTCCCCTGCTCCTCGCCGCCGACCACGCGATCCTGATCGAGACCGGCCCGGAGGCGATCGCCGGCTCCACCCGCATGAAGGCCGGCACCGCGCAGAAGGCCACGCTGACCATGCTCTCCACCCTGCTGATGGTGCGCCTCGGCCGGGTCTGGCGCGGCCGGATGGTCGACATGCAGGCACGCAACGACAAGCTGCGCCGCCGCGCCCTGCGCATGCTCCACGACCTGGCCGGCGCCGACGAGCTTGCCGCCGCCCGTGCGCTGGAAGCCGCCGGCGGCAGCGTCAAGACGGCCGTGCTGATCCACCATGGCCTCGACCGTCCCGCCGCCCAGGCCCTGCTCGCGGCGCACGGCGGGCACCTGCGCGCGGCGCTGGGCAGTCTACAGGCAGGCAAGGCCGGGCTCCGCCCGGACCCGCCAGCCTGAGGCCTTTGGAAACCCGTTTCTTAAGGAATGGATTCCAAAGGCTTGCCTTTGGCGGAGTTTGAGGCAGAGCCTCAACCTTGCTGCCTTCCGCTAGACCAGCAGGTCATCCAGCCGGATCGGCAAGTGCCTCACGCGCACCCCCGTCGCGTGGAACACCGCGTTGCCGATCGCCGCGGCCACGCCCACCATGGGCAGCTCGCCGATGCCTTTCGCCCCCAGCTCGTCGGTGACCGGATCGACGCTGTCGACGACGATCGGCACGATCTCGTGCACGTCGGCGTTCACCGGCAGCAGGTACTCCGAGACGTTGGAGTTGGTGTACCGCCCGCTCGCCGCGTCCACGACCGTCTCCTCCAGCAGCGCCATGCCGAGGCCGAACACCATGCCGCCGTAGAGCTGCGAGCGCGCCGTCTTGGCGTTGATCACCCGACCGCAGTCGAACGCGCCGACCAGGCGGCTCACTCGGATCGTGCCGAAATCCGGATTGACCCTGACCTCGGCGAACTGCGCCCCGAACGAGTGCCGCGAGTGCGCCTCGTACGCCTCGTCCGGCTTGGCGCCGGACTCCGCCTCCACGAACGAGCGCTGCTTGGCCGCCAGGATCTCGGCGATCCTCACGCTGCCCGCCGGCCCGGAGACCACCCCGTCCTTCAGGCTGAGCTGCTCCGGCGTGACGCCCCCCCAGGCCGCGCCCTGCATCGCCAGCGCCATGCCGAACAGCTGGGTGCGTACCGCGCGGCACGCCGCCTGCACCGCCGGCAGCACCGAGGCCACCGTGGTCGAGCCGCCCGACACCGGCGCCGCCGGCAGCCGCGAGTCGCCCAGCTCCGCCCGGACTTTCCCGAGCGGCAGACCCAGCTCGTCGGCCGCCACCTGCGTCATCACCGTGTACGTCCCGGTGCCGAGGTCCTGCGTCCCGGACCGCACCACCGCCGTGCCGTCCGCGTCGAGCCGCGCGCTGGCCTGCGCCGGGTTGCGGTTCGTGGGATAGGTGCACCCTGCCATGCCCTGCCCGACCAGCACCGCCCCGTCGCGCATCGAGCGCGGCGCCGCGCTGCGCCGGTCCCAGCCGAACGCCGCGGCACCCTGGGTGTAGCAGGCCCGCAGCGCCTTGGAGGCGAACGGCTTGTCCTCGTGCTCGTCGCGCTCGGCGTAGTTCTTCAGCCGCAGCGCGATCGGGTCCATGCCCAGCGCCACCGCCATCTCGTCCATCGCCGTCTCCAGCGCGAAGCTGCCGGGCGCCTCCCCCGGCGCGCGCATGTAGGTCGGCAGCCCCTGGTTCACCGCGACCAGCCGGTGCGTGATCGCCACGTTGGGGCAGGAGTACGAGATCTCGCTGATCAGCGCCGCCGGCTCGTCGAACTCGCCCACCGCGTCCATCGAGTTCTGGCTCACCGCGTCGTGACGCAGCGCCACCAGCGTCCCGTCCGCCTGCGCCCCGAGCTTCAGGGTCTGCGACGTCCGCGGCCGATACCCGTTGGAATAGTACATCTGCTCGCGCGTCACCACGAGGCGCACGGGACGCCCGACCTTGCGCGCCGCCGCCGCCGCCAGCACCACCGGCGGCCAGCAATTGCCCTTCGAGCCGAAGCCGCCGCCGACATACGGGTCGATCACCACGACGTCGTCCGGCTCCAGCCCGAACAGCGCCGCCAGCGTCTTCTTCACCCCGGAGATGCCCTGCGTCGCCGTCCACACCGTGAGCCTGCCGCCGTCCCACTGCGCGAGCGTGGCGTGCGGCTCCATCGGGTTGTGGTGCTCGATCGGCGTCGTGTACGTCTGCTCGACCTTCATCGGCGCCGCGGCGAACGCCTCGTCCGGCTTGCCGCGCATGCTGTCCGGCGGCCGCTTGCCGTCGCGGAACTTCTTCGGCACCGTCGCGTGATCCATCGCCTGCGTCATCACGGTGATTGCGTCCGTCTCGGTGTAGCGCGCCCGCACCGCCGCCGCCGCCTCGCTCGCCCGCTCCAGCGTGTCCGCCACCACCACCGCGAGGTGCTGCCCGTTGAACTGCACCGCCATGTCCTGCAGCAGCGGGTAGAGCACCGTCTGCGGTGCCGCCTTGTCCAGCGCCAGCCTCGGCATGTCCTGCGGCGTCAGGATGCCCAGCACCCCCGGCATCGCCGCCGCCGCAGCGACATCCAACCCGGCCAGCGTGCCCGCCGCCACCGTGCTCTGCACCAGCACGCCATGCACCACGCCGGCCACCCCGAACTCGGCGGCGTACTTCGCGCCGCCCGTGACCTTGGCGGGACCGTCAACCCGGTCGATGGCCTCTCCGACATACATGGCCGCGTCCTCCCTGAGAGAGAAAGGCCAGGGCTCTGCCCTGGACCCGCCAGGGGCGAGCCGCCCCTGGACCTGCTTCTCTTGAGTGTTGGATTCCAAAGGCTCGCCTTTGGCGGAGTTTGAGCCCCATGCCGGAAGGCAGAGTCTCGGCCTTCGCTTCCTACGCTGTGAGGTCCTGCAACGCCCTGCGCACCGTTCGCTGCATCAGCAGCAGCTTGTAGCCGTTGCGGCTCTGCGCCGTGGCGCCGTCGCTGGCCAGCGCCGACGCCCGCTCGATCAGCGCCGCGTCGAGCGTCCGCCCGCGCATCGCCGCCTCCACCTGCGGCAGCCGCCACGGCGCCGGCCCCACGCCGCCGCACGCCACCCGCACGTCGCGCACCACGCCGCCCTCGACCTCGATCCCCACCGCCGCCGAGCACAGCGCGTAGGCGAAGGTCGTGCGGTCGCGCACCTTGACGTAGGTCGAGCGCCGCGCCGCCGCCGACGCCGGCACCAGGATCGCCGCGACCATCTCGCCCGGCCGCAGCGTCGTCTCGTCGTTCGGCGTGTCGCCCCAGGGCTTGTACAGCTCGCCCAGCGGGATCGCCCGCACCCCGTCGGTGCCGTGCAGCTCGACCTGCGCGTCGAGCGCCCGCAGCGCCACCGGCATGTCCGACGGGTGCGTCGCGATGCAGTGCTCGGTGATGCCCACCACGCCAAGCCCGCGGTTGTCCCCCGCGATCGCCGGGCAGCCCGAGCCCGGCGCGCGCTTGTTGCAGGCGAACGCCGTGTTGCGGAAATACGGGCACCGGGTCCGCTGCAGCAGGTTCCCGCCCATAGTCCCCATGTTGCGCACCTGCGGCGAGGCCGACAGCAGCAGCGCCCGCGACACCGCCGGCCATCCCCTGACCACCGCCGGGTGCTCCGCCACCTCCGCCATCGTCGCCATCGCGCCGAGGCGCAGGCCCTGCGGCCCCGCCTCGATCTCGCGCATCCCCATCGGCTGGAGGTCGACGACGCGCGCGGCGCCCTCGACGTCGTTCTTCCACAGCTGCATCAGGTCGGTGCCGCCGGCCATGTAGGTGGCCCCCGACCGGCCCGCCGCCAGGACCTGCGCCTTCTGCTCCGGACGGTCCAGCGTGAACGGCTGCATCAGGCGGGCTCCTTGCCGGCCACGTCGCGGATCGCGGCGACGATGTTCGGGTAGGCGCCGCAGCGGCAGATGTTGCCGCTCATCCACTCGCGGATCTCCTCGTCCGAACCGGCATGGCCCTCCTGGATCAGCGCCGCCGCCGACATGATCTGACCCGGCGTGCAGTAGCCGCACTGGAACCCGTCGTGCTTGATGAAGGCCGCCTGCACCGGGTGCAGCGCCGCGCCCGCGACGGCGTCGTCGCCCGTCGTGCCGGCCATCCCGTCCCTGCCGCCGGCGTCCTGGACGCCGGCTCCCGCGCGCCCGCCGACATGGCCTCCGGTCGTAGCGCCGTGCGCGAGGCGTGCCGTGTCCGCCAGGCCCTCGATCGTGGTGATCTGCCGCCCCTGCATCCGCGCTGCCAGGCTCAGGCACGACACGACGCGCCTGCCGTCGACGTGCACGGTGCAGGCGCCGCACGCGCCGTGGTCGCAGCCCTTCTTCGTGCCGGTCAGCCCCGCGTACTCGCGCAGGGCGTCGAGCAGCGACACCCTGGGCTCGACCAGCAGCGGCACGTCGCGCCCGTTCACCCGCAGCACGACGCGGACCATCTCCGTGGCACCCGCGACCGGGGCCGCCACCGGCACCTCGGGCGGCGGCGGCGTCCCCGCCGCATGGGCACCCAGCGGCAGCACCGCCAGCCCCGCCGCCGTGGTCCCCAGCAAGCCTCTGCGCGTCACATCCGGCTGCTGCATGCACCCGCTCCTGTCCGCTCGATCCGCAGCGGCCACAGATTGCCCACGAACCGCACCGGTGTCACCTCCCGGCAGTGGGTCAGTTTGCTTCGAGATTGCCGTGGGCGGTGGTGCGACGGATGCAGGAAGCAGGCAAGGTTGAGGCTCTGCCTCAAACTCCGCCAAAGGCAGGCCTTTGGAATCCTTTACTTAAGCAAGTGGTTTTCAAAGGCTCCATGCTTGGAAGAGGGGGGCCTTTGGCGGGTCTGGGCAGAGCCCAGCCTTGCTTGCAGGCCCATTTGAACGGACCCATCACCCCCGCCGAACCGCCCGCGCGCGACGCCGTCCCCGCTACATCGGCTCGGTGTCCAGCGCGTACCCCGCCGCCCTGACCGTGCGCACCAGGTCCAGCTCGCCCTCGCCGTTGATCGACTTGCGCAGCCGGCGCACGTGCACGTCCACCGTGCGCGGCTCGACGTGGATGTCGGGGCCCCACACCGCGTTCAGCACCTCCTCGCGCGAGAACACCCGCCGCGGGTGCTGCATCAGGAACTCCAGCAGCCGGTACTCGGTCGGCCCCAGGTGCAGCGCGCGGCCGTTGCGCTGCACCCGGTGCGCGGCGAGGTCCATGCTGATGTCGTGGAACTCCAGCCGTCCCTTGACCGTGACCGCCCCGGAGCGGCGCAGCAGCGCCCGCATCCGCGCCAGCAGCGCCTCCATGTGGAACGGCTTGGTGATGTAGTCGTCGGCCCCGGTGTTGAGCCCGCGCACCGCGTCCTGGTCCTCGGTGCGCGCGGTCACCATGATCACCGGCAGGTCGCGCGTCACCGGCCGCCTGCGGATCTGGCGGCACACCTCGATCCCAGACATCACCGGCAGCATCCAGTCCAGCAGCACCAGGTCGGGCTGGGCCTCGGAGATGCGCGTGAGCGCCTCCTGCCCGTCCGAGGCCTCCTCGACCCGGAAGCCCTGCTTCTCCAGGTTGTAGCGGAGCAGGGTGGCGAGCGCCGCCTCGTCCTCCACCACCAGCACCGTCGGCCGCGCACCGCTCATTCCCGCCCCCTCACAAGAAAGATTAAGGCCAGGGCTCTGCCCCGTGCCCTGAAAATGGCGACCCGCCAGGGCGGGCCGCCCTGGACCTGCCTCCGAAAGGTTCCGCGTCGGGAGCCCCGGTCCCGGAGTCAATGTTTCCAAAGGGCTCGCCCTTGGCGGGTCCGGGCAGAGCCCGGCCTTGCCTGCTGCCCTACTCCCGCGGCCGGATCACCGAGTAGGCCGTGTTTGCACCCTTCGGCCGCATCGCCGGCAGGCTCTCCCCGGTCGCCGCGTAGTGCACCAGCTCGGCGATGTTGGTGGCGTGGTCGCCGATCCGCTCCAGGTTCTTCGCGATGAACAGCAGGTGCGTGCAGGGCGTGATGTTGCGCGGGTCCTCCATCATGTAGGTGATGAACTCGCGGAAGATCGCCGTGTAGATGTCGTCCACCGCCTCGTCGGAGCGCCACACCTGCTCCGCCTTGGCCGGGTCGTTCTCGCCGATCGCGTCGATCGTCAGCTTGAGGCTCTCCTGCACCAGCCGCGCCATGTGCCCGAGCCCGCCCAGGCTGAACGGCAGCGAGTACTGGTTGAGCACGATCGAGCGCTTCGCCACGTTGGCCGCGTAGTCGCCGATCCGCTCCAGGTCGCCGGTGATCTTCAGCGACGCCACGATCTGGCGCAGGTCCTGCGCCATCGGCTGGCGCAGCGCCAGCAGCTGGATCACGAACCGCTCGACCTCGGCCTCCAGCGCGTCCACCGCCGGGTCCTGCTCGACCGCGCGCGTGGCCGCGTCGCCGTCCTGGTGCACCACGGCGCGCGCCGCCTCCGCGACCTGGTTCTCCACCAGCCCGCCCATCTCCGCGAGCAGGTCGCGCAGCCGGCGCAGCTCCTGCGCGTAGCTGTTGACGATGTGCCTCGCCGCCTCGTCCGACATCGCGCGTGCCCCTACCCGAACCGGCCGGTGATGTAGTCCTGCGTGCGCTTCTGCCGGGGCGCCGTGAACATCCCCGCGGCGGTGCCGGCCTCGACCAGCTCGCCCAGGTAGAAGAACGCCACCTGGTCCGCACAGCGCGCCGCCTGCTGCATGTTGTGCGTCACGATCGCGATGGTGAAATCGCGCTTCAGCTCGTCGATCAGCTCCTCGATCCGCAGCGTGGAGATCGGGTCGAGCGCGCTGGTCGGCTCGTCGAGCAGGATCACCTCCGGGCGCGTCGCGATGGTGCGCGCGATGCACAGCCGCTGCTGCTGGCCGCCCGACATCCCGCCCGCCGGGGACTTGAGCCGGTCCTTCACCTCGCCCCACAGGGCTGCGCGCGTCAGCGACCACTCCACCCTCTGGTCCATCTCCGCGCGGCTCAGCCGCTCGTGCAGCTTCACCCCGAACGCGATGTTGTCGTAGATCGACATCGGGAACGGCGTCGGCTTCTGGAACACCATGCCGATCCGCGAGCGCAGCCGGTTCACGTCCACCCTGGGCCCGAGGATGTCCTCGCCGTCCAGCATCACCGCGCCGTCCACCCGCTGGCCCGGGTACAGGTCGTAGAGCCGGTTCAGCACCCGCAGCAGCGTGGACTTGCCGCAGCCCGACGGCCCGATCATCCCCGTGACCTGCCGCTCCGGCAGCGCCAGCGTGATGCCCTTCAGCGCCTGGTGGGTGCCGTAGAAGAAGTCGAGCCGCTCGATCGACAGCTTGGCGGCGTCCAGCGGCACGCCCGCCGGGATGCGCGCCCCACCCGTCCCGTCGACCTCGCCGGCCGCACCAGCCTCGCGCCGCCCGCCCGCCCGTCTGCTCATCCCGACACCGCCCATCCCGACACCGCCCGCCCCGGTGGCGCCCGCGCCTGCACCGCTCTCCTCGACGCCACGCGGTCTCGGCTGCTCGTTCGCCATGCTGTTCGATCCCGCCTTGTCGCGCGCCAGAGTCGCATCCGGGCCGGGCATCGCCCCGCCGTCCCGGAGGCCGTCGGCCAGCTGGTCCATGCCGCCCCCTACCCGCGCCGGCGCAGCGCGAGCCGCGCCAGGATGTTGGTCGCCAGCACCGCCGCCGTGACCAGCAGCGCCCCGGTCCACGCGAGCTGCACCCAGTCGTCGAACGCCGAGCCGGCATAGGAGTAAATCGTCACCGGCAGGCTGGCCATCGGCTGCCCCAGGCTCACCGACCAGTTCAGGTTGCCCAGCGACGTGAACAGCAGCGGCGCCGTCTCGCCCGCCACCCGCGCCACCGCCAGCAGCACCCCGGTCATGATCCCGTCCCGCGCCGCGCGGTAGCAGACGAACACGATCGTGCGCCATTTCGGCGCCCCCAGCGCCGCCGCCGCCTCGCGCAGCTCCTTGGGCACCAGGCTCAGCATGTCCTCGGTGGTGCGCACCACGATCGGGATCACGATCACCGCCAGCGCCACGCTGCCCGCGATCCCGGAGAACCGCCCCATCGGCCGCACCGCCAGGATGTAGACGAACAGCCCGATCAGGATCGACGGCGCCGACAGCAGGATGTCGGACACGAACCGCACCACGTTGCCGAGCGCCGAGCCCCGCGCGTACTCCGACAGGTACGTCCCCACCATCAGGCCGACCGGCGTGCCGATCGCCGTGCCGATCGTGGTCTGGATCGCGCTGCCGATGATCGCGTTCAGCAGCCCCCCGTTCGACCCCGGCGACTTCGTGATCGTGGTGAACACGACGAGGCTCAGCCCGCCGAGCCCGCGCCACACCAGCGTCGCGAGGATCGACGCCAGGAACGCCAGCCCGATCAGCGTCGCCACCGCCGCCAGCGCCGACGCCACCAGGCTCGTCGCCCGCCGCCGCCGCCCGAGCCGCAGCGCCGTCGCGGCCGACCCGGCATCGCGCACGCCACCCTGCGGCCTGGAAACGCTCGCGCTCATGCGGCCCTCAGGGCGCGCGTGGGAACGCAAGCAAGGTTGAGGCTCTGCCTCGAACTCCGCCAAAGGCGAGCCTTTGGAATCCATTTCTTAAGAGAGGGGTTTCCAAAGGTCCCAGGCCTTTGATGGGTCTGGGCGAGGCCCAGCCTCGCTGCCACGCCGGTCCCGCGCGGACCGACTTGCCATGCAGCGACTTCGCTG
>JAABUQ010004093.1_pt1 | contig 25472 bp, 24 predicted proteins | sample 5560001 | NCBI WGS metagenome assembly JAABUQ01 (sample SAMN10711888, study PRJNA513371) | rock metagenome | isolation source: Antarctica rocks | place: Antarctica: Victoria Land, Finger Mt nord | collected 2015-12-18
TTGCGGTTGCCACCGACGGGTTCCCATGCCCGCCCGATTCTTTCGGGAAAGATTTGCTACTATCCTGGTTGGCTTGGTTCTGCTTTCCTGCAGTCGTCTCACAAGAAGCATGTCTTCTTACGATTGTATGGATAGCTCTATCTTGCGTAGGATAGTATCAGATTTTAGCAACGGTGGACTAACACCTGATATTCATCAATCAAGCCATAATTGGTAAGTTCTTGGACAACACTTGCACTCCCGTAGATCAGCATATCGCGCCCAGGCTCCTGCTTCAGATGCTCAATCTCATCGGGAACGATCTCTCTCAGCAGAGCGGAATTGTTCCATTCAACGCCCGGAAGCGACCTGGAAAAGACAATTTTGTGCATGGCATTCAACCTGCGAGCATAGTCTTTCTCCCCCTCTGAGGCTGTGGGACTGTCAGGGACATGGGGCCAGGAGCCAGCAAAACTTTGATACGTCACCCGCCCAAGCAAGAGCGTATCGGCCGAGTTGACCAGATCGTTCTCATACGTGCCCATGGCTTCGTCATAGACCTCCCCAACAAAATCCATCTCATTGTTTGGACCTGCCATGAAACCGTCAAGGGTGACCCATGTGGTGGTAATAATTTTTCTCATACTCTTCTCCTCTAGGAATAGAACATTTTCATGCTTGGTGTTGATCGGACGGAGCTAGTATGCCTCATTTAGAGGGCGTTGTCTTGTATAAAAACGGCATCTGCTCGGGTCGGCTTTTCTCTCGGAGTTGGGCAGGTGTTTGTCCGATGAGGGACTTCAGCGATCGGGTCAGATGCGGCTGATCGAAATAGCCCGCCTGCTCAACGGTATCCAGGATCGAGACGCCCTGCTGTAAGAGGTGCGTGGCGTAGCGGACGCGTTCGATTTGACGAACCGTGCCCTGCGTCAGGCCCGTTGCCCGCAAGAAACGACGCTGGATGGTGCGAAGGTCGCGGTCTTTCAGGTGCCCCTGTAAGGCGGCATCGACGACCGGATCACGCGCCAGCAGGCCATGATGCACCAGCCAGTCAACAAACGTGTCGGCATTGTCATAGTCAGGAAGTTGCCAGGCGGAGCCACAGAGCCAGAAAGAGTTCCTCGAAACGGCGGGCAGGTTCACCCCTGCATCCACCAGCGTGCTGGTTGGCAGATGCGGCAGAAACGCGCCCAGCTTCAAGAGGATGCCAAGCCACTCTCCATCTCCAGGGCAGTCTCCAAGCGGCGTGGCTCTGGTCTCTGGCCCGCGCACCGTCATCGTGATCGTGCCCCCAAGTTTGCTCACCACCAGTTCGCAACGGCTCGCGGCAATGGAGAGGAAAGGAGCTGAACCCTCGCTATGGCAGCGCCATACTCTTTCGACAAAAGGCGAATCGGATGGTCTATCCTCGTCAAAGATAATCATGCTTCTCCCTCCGATGTATCAATAGGAGAGACGCGAAAACGCTTTCCAATGTGCTTCTGCTTCTTGTCCGTCGTCGGCTTTCCCGAGACAGTTGTTTGATGTTGCAAGAGCTGCGAACGCAGCACTGTTCTGTGCTTCGATGGACATCGGTGCGCGCCACACGAGGCGCATGAGAGCGTCACACCTCCTGGTCTACTGCCTTATCATAGCATGCGGAAAAGAAAAAACTTCTCTCATCTTGCTCTTTTCCTACACAGAGCGCGCATCTGGTTTGGTCAGCCGACAAGAGATATCCCTGTTGTGAATGGTGAGGTCTTGTGGAAGATGGGCTGCTGCGGTAAAGGCGGCGTTAATTTCGCCACCTTCCGCCAGGATGTCATGAAACAATTGGGCAGCATCCGCCTTGGTCGCTTCCCCCAAATCGTCCCTGAGAAACACATCGTGGGCACATTCGATTAGATCTTGAACCACCCGCTCATAGCGGTAGTAGGTGAGCACCATCCAGTTGATCTGCGTTGGTCCATAGCCCTGAAAAAACGGAGGGACACCGACCCTAGCCGAGTCATCGGTTGGTGGTTCCCCGACAAAGAGGAAATCACGCTCTTTGGGGGCCAGCATCACCTCATCCCAATCGACCACAAACACATGACCCACAGAATCGCGTATCACATTGGCTGGATGCAGGTCCGCGTGACAGATAACGTATGAGAATGTTTGTCTCTGGAGTATCTCGCCCAGCTTTTCCAGGGAGGTCACTACCATATGAATCGTGGACTGATGGGCCTTCCAGGAAGAGCGAAGAACGCGTTCAGAGGCACTTTTCTCGTATCGGGAGTGTATATGTTGAGTCTCAAAGGTACGGACGCATCGAGCATACTCCATTGGATCGAAGGTCTCCTTTCGCAGTAACTCAAAGCCGTAAGACGGCAACGCGACCTGATGAATTCGCTGGAAGATGGCTCCCACCTCCTTCCACTGCTCATCTGTCATCCCCGTCCAGCTCGTCTCTCCGTTCATGAAAGGATACATGAGCACCGTCCACTCCTCAAGCTGAGTCCACAAGCCACCGCTCCTGGTAGGAATGGGAGCTACGACCGATGTAATCCCCTGCTCGTTGAGATAGCGAGGCACAAGATACCGTGGTTCATAGAGCGGTCCAGACGTGATTTTAAGCAGATAAGCAGTTTCCTGCTCGCCCACTGCACGATATACTCCAGCATGAGAATCCAGTCCAAGGGGAAGAAACTCTAGCGTGATGGGGGTCAGGTCGTACTGTTCCTGCAAACAGGCTCGCAGATGTTCATCTGAAATACTCGGTGGTTCACACATCGTGACGCTCGTCCCATCCTCTCTGTTCTTTCATGGCTTCTTTACCAAATGGTCGGATCAGGAACGAACATCTCGTGCTCTCCATGTGAAAGAACGTTTTCAATGAAACGATCACGAGAGTCCTGATACAGGATATACTGGCCCTCTGCTATGAGTCTTTCATCACCATTTCTATAGACAAATCGCGGTGTGGACATCGTCTCCACTTTCAATCCACATATTTCATAAAAACATTGTATCACACGGAATCACGCACACTGCCAACAAAACCAGCGTCTGCTCAACCTGAAGACGTTTGCTAGTGCAGATTCAAGAGACCGTTTGTGCAAGAGACGCCTAGCCATACTCCTCGGTTCAGACGCCGCGCAAGGAACTGCGTTGGAAGACGCGCTTCAAGCTGTAGGCTGACCGGAATCGGCCTTTCACACTCGTTCCGGTCAGCCTGCATCTGCGATCAGTTCCTCGGCACGCGACCCTCGCCGCTTCTACCGTATCGGTTTACTTAAGGGTCAGCACAAGCTTGCCGCGGACATGTCCGCCCTCGCTGAGCTTGTGGGCCTGAGCCACGTCTTTGAGTGAGAAAACAGCATCGAGATGTGTTTTGAGCTGACCAGCGTCGGCCAGGTTCGCCATTTCAGCTAGCTGCTCACCTGATGGATGAACTGTGATGACCGCAAAGGCCACGCCTGACTGGGAGGCAAGTTGGGCACCAAGAGCATCCACCCCTCGTTGGTGGGGCAGCGAGACAACCAGACCGCTATGTTTGACGACCTTGAACGAGTCCCTGAGTACATTCTCGCCGAGGGTATCCAACACAACATCGACATCCTTCACCACATCTGTCACAGCTTGCCGCGTATAGTCGATGATGACATCAGCTCCCAGATTCCGTACAAACTCCACGTTGCGGGTCGATGTGGTCGTCATGACTCGCGCACCCCTCCATTTGGCCAGTTGGATCGCATAATGACCGACGCCACCCGCTCCGCCGGAAATGAAAACGGTCTGTCCCGCTTGCAGATGGGCGGTATCAAACAGCGCTTGCCAGGCCGTCAGCCCGGCTAGCGGCACACCAGCAGCTTCCTGATGCGTCAGTCGTTGCGGTTTGAGCGCGATATCCGTTACAGGCGAGGTGATATACTCACTGTATGCCTTTGCTTCGCCAGGAAAACGCGGCATCCCATACACCTCATCCCCAACCGCGAACTGCGTCACCCCTTCGCCTAGTGCGATGACCGAGCCTGCGATGTCCCACCCCAGGATATACGGGAGGTGCCCTGCTGTAATGCCGGGCACTGGGGATTTGCGGGCAGTGCTATCCACCGGGTTAATACCAGTAGCCCGCACACGCACCAGCACCTCACCAGCCTGTGGTTCAGGGCGCTCAACGTCCTCATATTTCAAAACGTCAACATCACCAAAATCATGTATCCGTACAGCTTTCATTGTAGCCATGCTACCTTTCTCCTTGTCTTCTCGGTCTTGCTCACGTGACTCACGTGATCTTCTCGATAGGCATATTTTACCCTTGCATGTTAAAACAATCTATGCCATACTGTGCTGGATATATGTCTGATCGTACAAATATGGGAGACGAGCATGGATGTACTGACCGATGTGCTCAATGTACTCGAACTGAAAGGGTGGCTCTCTTCGCGCACGGAGATGGCGTCTCCCTGGCGCTTTGAATTCGCGGCCAGTCGGGACATCACCTTTCACATTCTCAGTTGTGGTCGTGGATACCTGAGTGTCGAAGGAGAACCTGTGCCTCGCCGGGTCGAGGATGGGGATGTCATGGTGTTCCCCTCTGGACACGCTCACGCGATCTACGATGAACTCGCTTCACCTCTGACCGAGGTAGTGCAACTGGACTATGACGCACATGGTAAGTGCCAGTTCTTCCCTTGTGAGGGCAAGGGTGAGGAGCCAAAGATGGTAATGCTCTGTGGCGCGTTCCATTTTGAGCATCCCGGCGACTACCCCTTGCTCCACCGCTTGCCAAAAGTCATTTATATCCCCGGAGAACAGGGGCGCATGGCGTATGGCTTCGCCGATCTTGTACGTTTCATTGCGCACGAATCGGGCTCACAACAGCCTGGTGCGGAGGTCATGCTGAGACGGTTGACCGAAATGCTCTTCATTCAAGTGGTCCGGGTCTGGATTGACCAGCAAGCAGACGTCTCCGGAGGAGGGTTAGCGGCACTGCGCGATCAGCCCATCAGTACTGCTCTGGGCCTGATGCATCAGTCGCCCGAGCGCGGATGGAAGGTCGAGGAACTGGCAGAGGCAGTTGCCCTCTCCCGCTCAGCGTTCTCCTCTCGCTTCACTCATCTTGTGGGTGAGCCGCCCATGAAGTATCTCACCCACTGGCGCATGCACATGGCGAAACGCTTGCTCAAGAAGGAAGTAGAGATGGAAAAGATCGCACAGCTTCTCGGCTATGATTCGGAAGTGGCCTTTCGCAAAGCCTTCAAGCGAGAAGTCGGCACTCCCCCGGCCAGGTATCGGAAGCGTGGAGAACCAGTCTCCACGAATACAATCCCCCATGTATGAAAGACGCGATGAGTCCAGCTGAGCAGGCAGGGATAGCATCTGGATTGCGCTCATCGGATGCCTTTACACGGCGGGCGCGAGTCAGACCGTGCGCAATGCGATCCAAGCCTTCCAGCAGAAGAGCTTGGAGTGTCTCAAGCAAGAGTCTTCCCGGCCAAAAACCGTGCAAGCGCATTTTGACCAGACTAGCAGCAGAGGTGTGCTTCGCACAAGGTGTAACAAAGAGTCAGGTCAGTATTGAAACCCTTCGTCAAGCTCTCAAGCGGCTTGGGGTGGCAGCGAGCCCATACATATCAAGTGAAGAAAGGATGAGCTTGACAGGGGTAAGCCCTGTCACTCCGATGAGACGAGGGTGCGTGGCTGCGCCACGCCATTTCGTCCGCTGTCTCATCGTGAGAGGGCTTGCCCCATTGACTCCAACTCGCTCATACAATGGCTCTGTGGTCGGCATGACAGGGGCAAGCCTGTCACTCCGATACACGGAAGCATGGCAAGCCACGCCGTGGCCTCGTGAGGAGAGGAGTGACAGGGCTTGTCCCTGTCATGGTCCCCACCCGCTCTGCAGGCTCTGATAGCAGTTCTTTGGAGTCCATGGGCTTGCCCCAGTCATGTCCCCTCTCAACTTTGCAACAGCCCTGAGTGAGGAGGTTGATTTTGAGGAGTTGTACGAAAGCTACTAGTAAAGGTGAATGCCCTTACTCTGTAAACAATTTGAGCAAAGCATTACTCAGTAGTTCTTCAAAATCTACTTTTAAGGATGAACGCATTGCCTCAACAGACATCTACCTGCGACTCACCAAGCCAGGCGTCTCGATCTCTTCCCAAAGCGCTAGATCAGCAGTCCACCCTGAAAGAGTCCACCATATTCCCAAAGATGAGCGACATCATCGTCAGTGAGAGACTCGCGCTCCAGAACTCCTGGGTACCAAAAATCACGGGTAGCAAAGACATCTACGCCGCCTGACAACGTTTCTCTCCCTCGTCACGACAAGACATGTTCTTTTTCTGCAAGGTCCATGACAGAAATGCACGTACCTGGAAGCTGCGACGAAAAACACTTCATGGCATACTTAGTTGGACGTCTGAATTCTCTAGAAAATGGAGGCCGCATGGCGATTCGAGAGCAAGGATATGAGCAAGGTTCCAGGATGGGCCAAAAGCTATTTTCTTCCGTACTCAGGAGATGGAGGAAGGAAAATTCCTGGACACAAGAGCGACTCGCGGAAAAACTCAACATCGGTGCCTCGACGGTACGTAAGTGGGAAAACGAGGGGCAAATTCCTCAGCTCTCTCTTCAAGGAGAGATCACCAAACTCACAGGGATGAGCGCAGAAGCGTTGGGATTTGTAGAGGTGAAAGACGAAACTTTGAAAAAAGAGGAGGAGCCAGCTGAACAGTCGGAACCGCTTGTCATCACAGAAGAGAAAGGCACCGCAGCAGGGTCCTCCTCACTCTTTCCTGCATCAAGGCGTTTTCCTCGATTTCCTCTTGTCTCTGGTCTCCTTGCAGTGTGTCTTCTGCTCATACTTGCGCTTTTCCTCTCCTCTCTGGGTACACGTACACCGACGGATCCTCGTGTTGTTGGACATCTCTCATTTAGAAGTTCAAACCAGACGCGTGCTGGGTCCAATGCAGGCATCAATGATCGTATTGTTCTGACACTCCAGCATATTCCTCTTCCAGCAGACGGCAAGCACTACTACGCCTGGCTGCAACCAGTAGACGCTGAGAAGCCAGCAGTGCCGCTCGGTCTTCTCACACTCGATCATGGAGCAGTATCCTTCCTCTATAGCAACGAACAGCACGTCAACCTGCTTGATGTAGCATCACATCTTCTCATTACTGAACAGGATAGTGCTTCAGCAGGGTTGGGCCCATCACCCCACGTACACGATCAACGCTTTGTTGGCAGTATTCCTAATGGACATCCACTTGTACCCTCATCAGACAGGGGTGCACAAGAATACTCGCGGTATGGTTTACTCGACCATGTACGACACCTCCTCTCGTCAGATCCAACACTCCAAGCACGAGGAGTGCAAGGCGGGCTCGTACCGTTGCTGAATAGACAGGCAGATCAAGTCGCATGGCTCGCAAAAAGTGTTCGTGATACGTGGGAGAGTGGGATACCTGATGCCGTCTTGCTACACCAGCAGATGACTCGTCTTCTGACTCTCCTTGATGGGCTGTTGCCACAAGCAGGACAAGAGATCACCGAGAGCATCATTGGACATGTTGATCTCCACCTCCGGGGGGTCAGAGCATCACCAGGAGCAAGCCAGCAACTGCGTGAGCAAGCTGCAACCATGCTAGATGAACTTGTAGGAATTACAAGAGACATGCATACTGTCCACGCCGATGCAGAGCAACTCCAGGGGATGAACACCACGCAGTTGCAATCAGAACATGCTCTGTTTGTGCTCAACGATCTCCTCAATGCTGCAACGAGTGCCTATGCTGGACCAACGGGCGTCTTCTCTCTGTCTCTTGCGGCGGAAACGCTTGCAGGCATGGACATTGTTGCCTGCACAGAGGCACTTTGCCGCCCTTGATTGCTTTTGACTCCTCATTGACCACAGAATGAGCGGACAGTGAGCGGTTTATCGTCTGTGTTTGCTACCCTTTTTTCGCTACACTTCCTTGTGTTCGCACTCTTCAGAAGGAGGTTCTTACCAATGCAGAAGAAAGGAAAAACACACATGCACGTAGTACAGGTCTCACCAGCGAAACAACGGGTGCTCATGACGATAGGCCCCTTCGTCCTCTTCAGTCTCCTCGTCAGCCTGATGCTCTACCTAGGGCTTTCGACCCATGCCGCGAGTATAACGTGCCCTTCGGGAAACCGTGGCTATCATGTCGTGTTTGGTGATACGTTAGGCACGATTGCGGCCCGCTCGAATACGACGTGGCAGGCCCTCGCATCCTCGAATCACCTCAGTGATGCAAATCTCATTTTTCCCGGACAGACCCTGTGTCTTCCTACTGGCGCGACACAGGGCATGAAAGGTGCTCCACTCAGTGGGCCAGGTTCTTCGGGCAATTTCTACCCGCAAGGACAATGCACGTTCTGGGCGAATGCACGCTACTTCCAGTTGCATCAGGTCTTCGTTCCTTGGACAACCAATGCGGATGCGTGGCAGTGGACCGCGCGTGCTCATGATTTCAACTGGAACGTCGATACGCACCCAATGGTTGGGGATATCATCGATCTCCAGCCAAACGTGCAACTCGCAAGTGGACTCGGCCACGTCGGCATTGTTGAACGTATTCTTCCAAACGGGCATGTCCTCACCAGCGACTTGAACTGGGGGGCAACCCTCCAGCAACAGGCACAGCTTTCGTACAATGTAGAATTTGCTCCTGGTCCTGGTGTCACGTTCATTCGTCAAGTATAACCACAAGGATGCATATGAAACTCAGAAGTGATGGGCGTCTTGTCCTCATGATCATCATGACAGCAATCATCCTGATTGCAACCGTGCTTCAAATCCTGGCACCTCGCCTTCAGCAGACGTTGCTCTCAACGTCATCCTATGCCTCCCTCCCTCCCTCTTTCTCACACAGTGGGGGGGGGGGGATGGTCTCTACGCCTGCAACACCTTCACTCGCAGGATCACCAACCCCTCTTCCAGTGGTGCATCCCTTGCGGATCGACACCTTTCAGAGACGTGCACAACGAGGGTGGGGAACAGCGTTTGATGGAACCGTATGGGAAGGCAGTGCACAGGATACACCCTTTTTTATACACGATGGGGTAGGCCAGATTGAAGGGGTACAAGGGACGTTTAGCGCCCTGCTGGGGCCAGCGCAACGCAACTCAGATACGGTCTTACGCGGGTCCACCACATCGTTTGAAGGTGGTGGCGCAAATATCGAACTGATTTCACGCTATACCAATGAGTCCAATATGTACAAGCTGGTATTGAACGGAGCAACATTGAGCCTTTTGAAACGTCTGCACGGCACGAGCAGTGAGCTTGCACGCATTCCCTTTGAGGCCAAACCATCCACGCTGTACACCATGCGCTTCCGCACCGTTGGCACACGACTCCAAGCAAAGGTATGGAGAAGTAATGTTGCTGAACCAGCAATATGGATGCTTACCACCAATGACCTCACGTTCTCACAGGGACGGGTCGGGATACGCGTCATGGTTCAACAACACACGCGTATTCGTATTCATTTTTTTGCACAAAGGCGTATCACACAATGACAGAGGCATCTTTCATACGTATGGGTGAAACATTTCTTGATGAAGTGACCCCACTGTTGTTTGTTTCATAACTTTTCGCTTCCAATGCGTTCGGTGATACCATGCCCTTGTAACAAACTGGCTCACTTCATAGCAGGAAAACTCAGAACGATATCCAGCTCAGCTCATTCTAGCAGCAAGCGAGGAAAGCAGGGCTACCATAGACGTCTGTGTACCTCTTCCAACTCCTGGATAAGCTTGTCGATGGTTGTAATCGTGTTTGGTGTGAATGCGAGCAAATTCAGGTCTTCAAGCAGTTTGGGGACTCTACATCGCTCTTGGTGGGACAGTAACACTTTCCCCACCGCGCTACAATGCGCTGGAAGCCGCCCCCCAACCCGTGAAAGGAGAATTTGTACAGCAGGAGTTGCTTGCAGTTTCTCGACGTAGAGAACTTGAGCACCATCTAATACTGCGAGATGCGTTGTTTCTCCCCAACGTTCAACTAACTCTTGCATCACAAGACGAGCCTCAATGCAAAATTCCGTGTTCTCTAAGAGCACCTGGCTCAGCTCGAAGAGTCGCCAACCAAGTCGATAGCGTCCCCCTTGCACACGCGTGAGAAGTCTTTGTTCTGTTAAACTCGTCATGATATCACTTGCCGTCGATTTTGGAAGGTTTAAAGCTTTTGCTACTTCGCTCATCAATGCGACGGTAGTGTTTGCCTGCATTATAGATATCTGCCTGACATGCTCCGTTGTGAATCAGAGTCGGCCAGCCCTCGCCAGCATATTGGCGACATAGGGAAGTGCGAGCCGCCAGTTGGACCATGCTGATATACCGGGGCCAGAACCATGAATGAAGATGACAGGTGTACCGGTTCCCGCCTCGTGATAGTTGGTCATCACGCCACCAGCCCGAATGGATTTGCCAATTTCGGGGGGTTGTCTGCGCTTGTGTCATAGGTGTTCTGCACCTCTTCAATACTAACTTCATGATTATCTAAAAAACTATATCGGCGTTCTCTTTAGAAGTTAAGTATATGTTTGGCTCTCTCTTGAGACAAGGGCATTGTTCGAGAATGTCGGACAATGCAAAGCTCTTTTGTAAGCAGCTCCATACAAAAATATGAAGCGTACTTAGAAGGACTTGACGAACAAATTCCTACCGTGTATAAATTACTTTAATATCAATATTTTTGAATGTCAAGTTTTTGACGTGAAAGTTTATTGCAGGCATAGTGATTGTCGCGTTGTATGCTAGTGTGTCAGTATTCTTAATAGAGCACTTATTCATAGGCATGAATGCCTATGGAGAGAAATCTGCCCTTGAGCACCTCGGGTGGCGTGTCGAGGACGCTGAGAGCCTCGAACAGTTTGCACATCGCTTCGAGGAGGTCGGCGTTCCTTTTCAATGGGTGGAGGCTGGTGTTGAGAAGGGCCAGGGGAGAGCCATCCGCTTCGTCTCGCCTGCCGGTATTCCAATGGAACTATACTGGGAAATGGAGTGGTTCCCGGTGAAGGACCCAGAACTTGCATCTGCCCTTCCCAGTTTCCCGTACAAGTTCCCTGTAAATGGCATCGCTCCACGTCGCTTTGACCATTTCAACATTATGGCAAATGATGTAGTACACGAGCAGGAATGGCTGACACAGGTACTGGATGTGAAGCATCGCTATTATGTTGAAGGGAGAGTGCAACGTGTTTACGATGACGCGTTCCATACCAGTGAATGACAGAAACAATTCAGCCTTTCCTATCCTCAATCGCCATCAGGTATGGCGAGGCCTGGTTCTCAAAGCAGAGAACGCTTTACCATTCGTTCCTCGTATGACCAAGTGTGAGACCTTAGAACGCGGTGATAACTATTTGATACGTGACATCGTTTTTCGAGGCGAGCCTGCACAAGAGCGAGTGACATTCTCCCCAGAACAAAAGGTGCAATTTGAGCGACTCTCTGGCAACACTCTTGGCACCATTCTGAACGAGATTGAAGAGGATGAGAAGGGAGAACTCTTCCTTCGCTTCACGTTTTCACTTGAGAAAGAAGGTATTCCTCCCAATTCGCCAGAGGAACAGCACTACGCGAAACAGACGGAGGATGACTATCTTGGTGCGGTTCAAGCGACCTTAAATGCCATCCGCAGATGGGTGAAAGAAGGAACTCTGGAATCACAGTCAGCGGTGTAAGGAGTTTATCCGTCACATAAACATGATAGTGTGTAGAGATTCAAATGTGTAAGGAGAATACAATGGCGATACCTGACGTAAGCGAACGTTCTCTCAGCAGTCTCATCTCACTGGAAGGCAGGGTAGCTGTCGTTACGGGAGGTGGCCGTGGCATTGGCTACGCGATCAGTAATCGGCTAGCTGAAGCTGGTGCGAGTGTTCTGATTGGTGACATTGATGCAGGTTCGGCTGATGAGGCCGCTCAAAGTATCAGTACGCGACATAATGCCAAAGTTGTTGCAGCATCTCTCAATATGCGTGATGCATCATCAATTAAAGCGCTAGCTGAACGAGCAGTCAATGAGTTCGGAAAACTTGATATATGGGTCAACAATGCAGGAGCGTATCCAAGTGTTGCCGTACTTGATATTACTGATGACGAATGGGATGCGTTACTCAATCTGAATTTACGCGGGACATTCATTGGTGCGCGTGAGGCTGCTCTAAAGATGGTCACGGCGGGTCGAGGTGGCGTGATTCTTAACCTTGCATCAACGGCTGGCTTCAAGACTGGAGGTGGAAACGCCGCTCATTACGTGACCTCAAAGCATGGTGTTGTTGGGCTTACCAAAAGTCTAGCTGCCGAACTAGGACCACACAACATTCGTGTTCTGGCTATAGCACCGACTCTCATCTCTACTCCGGGAGCTGAAGAGAAGCGAGTGTGGTTAGAGGGTATTGGACTTGGCGAAGTGCTCAACGAATATGCTGCAAAACTACCACTTGGTCGCGCAGGAGTACCGGATGACATTGCTCGCGTCGCATTGTTTGGTGCGAGCGATCTCTCTCTGTTTATGACCGGAAGTACCTTATTTGCTGATGCCGGAGATATGACAGGTTAGCAAAGAAGCGCAACAAGAGAGGCTTTTCGTTCCCCTCGTCAAAGGGGTGGAATACACAAGTACTATAGGAGGAAACAGAACAATGAACGCAACTGAATATGACACCTTTACATCCGGTCTGCCAGACACATCGAAGTGGCAAATATTGCAATTACCAATGGGCGACGGAGGGAAGTGGAGTTATGGAGATGCCGAGGCAAAGGTGAAGGCCGAGAACGGAACAATAGAAATCACGGTGAATCCGTTTCGTCTCAAACACGATCAGATTCATATGTTCGACGACCCCAAACACTTGATTGTATCACCACAACCAATTGAGGTTGCTGAGCAAGGAACGACGCGCGTGTCATGCGAGATGGCTTGCGAGTCGTATAACGGGAACAGCGACGACCTATTAGACATCGGAAGAAACTTCTTACATCTTGCTCTCATACACTCTAGGCTACGGAAGCTGTTATGGGAGGGAGCAGGTATCATCGGCGCGAAACATGAGCACTGGTGTAGAGTCGCCTGGGAAAACCGCTCCACATCTGACTTCTTTCATCAACACCTTGTAAATTGGCATCCTTTTGTCAGGTTGGCATGAACGTCTCTGGCTGTAAATCACAACATGACAGTGGTGGACTCTGCCGATAACTCCGGGCAGAAGCAAAGAAACTGTGCCGATAGGTCAGGCTATCGGCGGAGTCGAGTGTGAGAAAATAGAGTAGATTGCTTTATGAGTGGTTTTTAAACAATTCGCCTCTTTCATTCCAAAATGGACAAGGAGTAACGTTTGCATCATCAGGCAATGACCTGTTATTTCTCGGCTCATGCTGTTTTACGATGGCTTTGGTTTTGCAGACCAGCTACGACTATGGTGATTAAGCCTTCAATCATTTGTCGTAGTTGGACGACAGATGTAGCAGACTCTTTGAGGCCTTGCACTGCGGTTGCCAGGATGTGTGCGAGTTGATCAGAAGAGAGGTTTTTTTCTGCTTGAGAGCTCATTATCGGTCGAAGGACATCCGATAGGATATTTTCGAAGTCAGAAAAAGCTTGCAACGTAATCTCGGCGGCGAATTCATACCCACTCTCGAGGATATCCTTCGCATCTGGTGATGCCTGAATCATTTCAAACTGGCGAACGCACCAGACCTCGAAAGCGAATGTCAGCTCATCGACAACACCATCGTGCTTGCTCAGTCCTTCACGGACTTCACGAAGTAATTCGTTGAATATCTGTGTAACGAGTGACCGAAGTACTTCTTCTTTTGACGAGAATATGAGATATAATGCTGGCCTGGACATCTGCGCCGCATCCGCCAGATCGCTCATAGTGGCGCGCTTAAAACCGTATCTCATGAAGACATCACGAGCGGCGGTAAGAACTTTCTCTTCTTTGGTCTGCGTCATATACCGAGTCCTGACATTTTTTCCTCCAAAATGAGACGTTCTCATACTCCGTCAAAGCACGATTGATAGGTGAAAGGAAACGGGAGTATGCTTGAGCAACGCAAAATCCAGGCTCAAAGAAACTCCTATGAATAAGTATATCGTGAAACCGACTCAGGAACAATGGTAAGCTTGTTGCGCAGCAGTTCAATCACGCTTGACAAATCCGTGCCCTATCACATTGACAATTATTGTTATATTGTCTATAATAGACGGTATGACAATAATTGTCAATGTGATAGAAAAAGGTAAGGAGAAATATATGAACACGATCATGAAAAAGGTCGTCATCGTCACCGGAGCGTCGTCCGGCATTGGCAAAAAGACCGCACTTCGCTTTCTCAGAGAGGGCTACGAGGTCCATGCCGGTGCGCGTCGTCTTGATGCGATGCGTGATCTCGAACAGCAAGGGGCTCATCTGCACGCTCTGGACTTGACGAAAGGCGAGAGTATTGATGCCTTTGTGGCGGAGGTTGTCGCGCAGAGCAGGCGTATTGATGTCCTGGTCAACAATGCGGGCTATGGCCTCTACGGCTCGGTTGAAGAAGTACCCCTGGATGCAGCCCGCGATCAGATAGAGGTGAATGTCTTTGGATTAGCGCACATGATTCAAGCGACGCTGCCCATAATGCGCAAGCAGGGCTCGGGACGAATTATCAACATCACCTCCATTGGCGGGAAAGTGTGGACGTTGCTGGGGTCCTGGTATCATGCTTCCAAGTTTGCCGTAGAGGGCTTCTCCGATAGCCTGCGTAATGAAGTGCGTCCTTTTGGTATCGATGTGGTCATCATCGAACCCGGCGCTATCAAAACTGAATGGTCAACAATTGCGGCAGAGAATGTGAAGAAAATGTCGGGCAACGGTCCTTACCGCGAACTGGCTGAGGCGACTGCCCATCTGTTCATGGCGGAAGGAATTAGCGCTCCCCCGCATGTGATCGCCGATGTTATCTGGCGTGCGGCCTCGACCCGGCACCCGAAGGCGCGCTACGCCGCGCCGTTCTCTGCCAATGTCATTATTGGACTGCGTTGGGTGCTGAGCGACCGTCTGTTCGACTGGGTATGGGGGAGAATGATTGGGGTACCTGCGAGAGTTGACTCTCGCCAGTAGACCTGGCGTTCAGGATGGGGTTCCGCTACGCTGGCTGTCACCAGGTGTATGACTTTCGATCCTTGTGACCCCATCAGTTTCCGCAAGCCGTAGACCAGCAAGAAGGCGGAGAATTTCACCAGGATAGATCATAGTATGAAGTGGAGCATTGAACAAAATAGTGGGAGTGAAACCTCGAGAGAAAGTACGGCGTGTAAGTGCATAAGAACACGAAGGAAAATTTCGCGAAAAGATGTGCTAAGAGGAGAGTTTCCATGGTATTTGCACGCTTCCTTCCTCGGAACGAAAGAACGTGAGTGTCCTCGCCGTTCAAGCGGTTACGTTTAATGAGGACACACGCACGCGAGCTTCTTCTCACACGGCGGCAGAGACAGCCATCATCCAAGGTGTGGTGGCATTAGGACAGGAGGCACGTCGTGTCCTGCAAGCCACGATCAACGTGCTTACCTCCAATGATGCTTCAGAAGCGCGAAGGTTGTGGCACGAAGATGATGTCGTCGATGTGCGCTACCATATGGTGCGTCATGATATCATGTGTCTTTTGTCTGCCGTTCATGCCATTCCAGCTCTTGAGCAAGACGGATTGGTCTTACAGCGGGTCACCTACTGGCTCTGGATCGCTCATAACTTCGAGCGTGTGGGAGATCATTGTACCAACATCTGTGAGCGCATCGTCTACTTCCTTGAAGGCCAAAGCAGGATCACATGACTTGGAGAAGAAGACAAAGGAAAAGCAGGTTGAGGCGAGAAAGGACGATAGAGAATCCCATCCCTATGTGATACTATAATGTGAGTCTGACAATACTTACATATCTAAAAAGGGACGCACCATGCCAGAAATAGACGGAGATCATATATTTGGCTTTGATACGCTCTCGGTTCACGCAGGGCAACGACCCGACTCAGCAACGGGGGCACGTGCGGTGCCTATTTACCAAACGACCTCGTATGTGTTTGAAGATACTGAGCATGCCGCCCATCTCTTTGCGCTGCAGCGTTTCGGCAATATTTATACACGCATTATGAACCCGACCACCGCAGCCTTTGAGGAACGCATTGCTGCCCTGGAAGGTGGAACAGGGGCAGTTGCAACAGCATCAGGCATGGCAGCACAGATGGCAACGATGATGACGTTGTTACGTCCTGGTGACGAGATTGTCTCATCCAGTAGCCTCTATGGAGGTACGCATACACAGTTTGACCTTACGCTACGCACCTGGGGCATCAACACTATTTTCGTTGATAGCACAAATCCCGAGAACTATCGCAAAGCCATTACCTCTCGAACTCGGGCTCTTTATGGCGAGACCATCGGCAATCCACGTGGTGATGTACTCGATATCCGTGCCGTTGCAGATATAGCACACGAAGCGGGTATTCCCCTGGTTATAGACAGCACATTTGCGACTCCGTACCTATGCCGTCCATTTGAGTATGGAGCTGATATCATCGTTCACTCGGCCACGAAGTTTATCGGCGGGCATGGCACCTCGATTGCAGGTGTCGTAGTCGAAGCTGGTAAGTTTCCGTGGGATAATGGAAACTTTCCGCATATTGTTGACCCGTCTCGCGGGTACCACGGTGTAAGATTCTATGAAACCTTTGGGGATTTTTGTTTTTGTATGAAGCTGAGGTGTGAAACAGTACGTGATACAGGGGCGTCCATTAGCCCATTTAATTCCTTCTTGTTATTGCAAGGATTAGAAACCTTGTCGCTACGCATGGAGCGTCACTGTCAAAACGCGCTACGCGTCGCACAATTCCTCAAAGAGCATCCTGCTGTGAGTTGGGTTCATTACCCAGGACTGTCGGATGATCCTTTCTATGAGTTAACAAAACGTTATCTGCCACGCGGCGCCGGTGCAATCTTCACCTTTGGAGTTAAGGGTGGATATGAGGCTGGCAAGAAGGTGATTAACAGTGTGCGACTGTTCTCGCACTTAGCAAATGTAGGCGATGCTCGTAGCCTCATTATTCACCCTGCTAGTACGACACACCAGCAGCTTTCTGAAGAAAACCAGCTCTCAGGAGGAGTGACGCCTGATCTCATTCGACTCTCCATAGGGATTGAGAACATTGAGGATATTCTCTGGGATTTGGATCAAGCTTTGATCGCCTCAAGGAAGTAATATGCACTTTGCTGTGTCGATACTCAGATTCAAATTGGAACTCATCTCTGAACATGACAAAACATGTTTACACATATATACCCTATGCTTTATGGTCATATTGTCTATTGCACTATCCCTGCCCAATGTCATAGCCTAAAGGAAGAAGGTATGAACATCGTGTAAGAAACGTTGGCATACCTAGTATTATGTTAGGTGCGAAGACACGGATGTCTCTCGCACCTCTTCTTTTCATCCATATCTCCGACAATTCATCCGCTGCAGCATGAATGGACTCTTCTATGTTCCTGCTCCTTGATATGGTTTGATTCTAGCAAGGACTACTTTGGCATGGCATTCTCAATTTCTCTGAAAAATCGTTCCCGTATATTGGCATCTACACTTCATCCACTTGCACAAAAAAACTTTAGCATCTTCTGGTTTGGTGCATTTCTCTCAAGTGTTGGGTTCTGGATTCAGACTGTGGGACAAGGGTGGCAAGTGCTGCAACTGACTCAATCAGCACTTCTGCTTGGACTCGTTACACTCGCGGCAACTCTACCAAATCTCGTGTTTTCACTCTTCGGCGGTGTGCTTGTTGATCGCTGGGACCGTCGATATGTCTTATTCTATACACAAGCTATCTATATGACAACTGCATTGCTGTTAGGCATCTTGACGACATTTCATATAATCACTGTTTGGGAAATTCTCATCGCGGCACTTATCAATGGTACCGTGAGTGCAGTTGGTTTACCCGCCTGGCAAACCTTTGTGACCGACCTGGTTTCGCCCAAGGAGTTGAGGCAAGGCGTAGCCTTAGATTTCATGCAATTTAATCTTTCACGTGCCGTTGGTCCTGCACTTGGCGGCATTTCTGTTGGACTCGTCGGGATTGCAGGGTCATACTACCTCAATAGCGCAAGTTATATCGCTGTATTGCTCTCATTGTTGCTCGTTCATGCTGAACACAAACGAATTAGTGCAAAGCGGCAGAGCATTTTGCAAGGGCTTGGCGAAGGCATTCAGTATGTGCGTCAACATCTAGCACTCCAACTTGCCTTGCTCCTCCAGTTTCTACTCGCGTTTCTTGTGTTTCCGTTTGCGACACTGCTACCCATCTTCGCTGCTACCATCTTTCGCGTTGGTGCTCAGGGGTTGGGCTTGCTAAATGCTGTGACAGGTATGGGTGCTCTCACCGGAGCATTGCTCTTTCTGCTCATGAGTCATTCCCTGCGACGTACCTTGCGTCTTATGATTCTGCTCTGCATGCTTGGAGGGGGTGCTTGTGTTGCGTTTGCCTTCGCCTATGACATACGGACAGCGCTCCCCGTTTTAGCTGTACTTGGCGTGTGTACGGTTCTGCCGCTTGTCGTGACCAACACTGCCATACAAGTGATGACACCTGAAGGGATGCGTGGACGTGTTCTGAGTTTCAGAATTCTGATAACATTTGGACTAGCACCTTTTGGCAATCTGCTTGTTGGATGGGTTGCTCAAACTATTGGTGCTCAGATGACACTGGCACTGAGTGGTGGTTTATGCTTACTCTTTACCTTGCTGATAGCCGTCTTACACATACGGAAGCATATAGAACTCACGTAAGTGAGCTAGCATTTTTGTGTAAAAGTGTCTCTCACCGTCTTTGCTTGTCTGCGCTAAAGGGGCTAGCACACCTATTCTACTACTACTTGTGATTGGTTGATTATATGGGGGAAACCATCATTGCATGCGACAACATATCGTGATGATGTGTCGTTCGTGTATGTTTTCCCCAGAATGGTATGACGGCCTCTTGATGGGTGGATGCGGGTAGTGGATACTTTACCGGGAGGAAGGATATAGATAATTTCTCCTGTGCATTTTTGCTCATGCTCCTCAATAGTGATCCTATCACCAAGGCTATATTCGCCTGTCTGTAGTGGTCCAAAGAGCTGCGTGAGCTGCTGTCCATCCTCTGCATTATATTCGTAGTGTTCGTAGACACGCTGTCCATTTTTAATATATTCAGCAATCGCGATGCGTTCATTCGTCTCCATAGTGAGAATCCAAAGGCTTAAAAATGCCTGTGGCTGTACTACCGCTACAGGACTCCACATTAAGGCACGAAGACCTGGGCGTATGCGAGCAACTTTGCAGGCCGCCTGTTCGAGAAGTTTCATTCGTACACGACGAAGCAGAGAATCACTATCTTGTTGCCCAAGGTCCAGGAGATTAGATATCGGAACACCATTTACGGTAACACTTGCATACATTCCGGCATGTTCCCAATCAATGGGATCGAGTGTAATGGAAAGTGCTTCACACATAGTTGTGATCTGCTTCGCCTTTTGGCACGCCTCTTTTTGCTCCGTAACGATGTTGCGATGTGAGTAGGTCATAGTGTATATATCCTCTTGAAGCAGGTGGTAAGCCTACTTCCTTCTCTGCTTAAGGTTTCATGGAAATTTTTTCATGCTTCATAAGTATACCGCATTTTTGTAATAATGTAAAATCTCTCTTTTGGTGGGTGAGCGTCACATTTTTGCAGAGAGCTTCGGACGACAAGCAGGCCCTCGTTTCCAGGGATGAGGGGCAGAAGGACGGCTGGAACTATTTCTGCCCTCCTACTCTCCCGATTTATCGCCCATCGAGGAGGCATTCTCTAAGCTCAAGACCAGTGTTTCGTTGCCCTGCCCTCGAGAGTCGGGAGGCGTTCAATCATCTCCATAAAGAAAGTCCTTCGTTTTACGCTCAATGTGTCTTGTTTCTAAAGCCCCTTTCATTTTCCGTATATAGGAAGAACGGGGCCTCAAGAGTGTGACTACACGGGCACAATTGGCTCCAACGAGTGTCGCCTTTCCCGTGCCCGACTTGGCAGTTGTTGCGGTACGCTCGTCACAATAATACTTTGGCGGAAGAGCAGCGACCACTTCAACTGGAACGCTGTCTGATTGTGTAAGACGTATTCCCACCAGTGCGCGACCACGAACTCAGGGAGAATCACATTCACAGCATAATCGGGGTACAGTTCACGCATAGAGTCGATGTAGTTCAACAGTGGACGTGAAAGTGAGCGGAAGGGCGATTCAATTACCACTAGCTCTGTCTTCTCGTTCGCTAAGAGATGCTGTTTCCAAACATTCCAGTCACTATTGACCTTGTCCGCATCTTGCTTCTCAATAGCCACATGGACAGCGACAACGTAGTCAGAGATCGAACGAGCGTAAGCAAGACTCTGCTTCGATGCCTTATCGAGTCCCGCAATCGGCACGATGAACAGGTGCCTCACCTGTTTTGGATGAACAGGGATAAAGGTACTCTCACTACGCGGCAAAGAGATCGTCGGTTGTTTATACGGAGAGATATCCATTACGACGATCCCTGGGCGAAACAACAACGACGCCTTGAGCTCAAGCGCGATACGATTGCGCAGAAAGTATTCCCACCAGTAGTCAACTTCAACCTGTTAAGCGATAATTAGAAGTACTATTTAATTGACGTTAAACAGGCCTCTCCATCGTATTTCTCTTTAGTACACATTACTATAAGAAAAATAAGGAATTTGTGGTCAGCAGGTCTGCTGACCACAAATTCCTTATTTTTACATTTTTCCTAACACAACCTCGATGGTATAGCCTTCCAGTTTTTTGACCGACGTCGGCGAGATTTTCTCCCGATAGGTTTCCTCAAACGACGGATAGTCTCGCAAGCTGATTGACACGAGAAGATTTGCCGCTAGCGTCTCCCGTGCGATCTCCTGTTGATAGTCAACAAGAGTCCGTGCTAACTCGATATCTTCGGTGTACAGAGCGAGACCTATGTGATCCTGAATGTTTAATCCAGCTTTTTTGCGCATATCCTGTACATAATGTGTCAGATCACGAATGAGACCCTCGTTCCGCAACTCCGGTGTGATTGTGGTCTCAAGTGCAACAATGTATCCACGCTCTTCAGCAGTGACAAAGCCTGGACGTGCTGTTGAGGTAACGTTAATCTCATCCTTGGTCAGTTCAATCTCCTGACCGTCAACAGCCAGGAAAAACGAACCGTTTTGCTCAAGTTGCCTTGCAGCAATCTGGGTACTATGCTCGTCAAGCCCCTTAAGGACCGCAAGAATTTTCTGGAACAGCGCCCCGTACTTAGGACCCAGCACCTTTACCTGCGGTTTCAAGCTATAGGCAAGCATATCGCTATCGTTGCTCATCAACTCCAGGTTTTTGATATTCAACTCTTCGAGTACCTGTGTACCAAGCCGCGTCAATGCCTCTTCCTCGTCAGGAGTTGGAACGCGCACATATAGCGCGTTGAGCGGCTGACGAACCTTGATCTGCGCCTTCTCACGAGCAGCCCGACCAAGCCCAACAACTCGCATCACGAGATGTGTCTCACGAGTCAATTTTTCGTCGATCACTGCTTCTTGCACAACGGGCCAATCCTGCAGATGCACACTCAATGGTGCTTGTTCATCGACGCTTCGTACCAAGTTCTGATACAACTCTTCTGTTATGAACGGCATAAAAGGTGCAAGCAACGTGATGAGCGTTGTCAAGCACTCATAGAGTGTCAGATAGGCCGCTTTCTTATCGGTCTCAAGGCCGGCAGCCCAGATGCGTTCGCGGCTACGCCGCAAGTACCAGTTAGACAGGTCATCGAGAAAGTTTTGCATGGCTTCTGATGGTTTGACTGTGTCATACTGCTCTAAGCCTTGAGTGACTTCACGAATGGTCAATTGGAGTTCGGAGAGTATCCAGCGATCAAGCTCGCTACGCTCCTCAATTGGCACCTGGTGCTGTGTTGGATTAAACTGGTCGATATTCGAGTAGGTGGTAAAGAACCAGTACACATTCCAGATTTTATCCAGCGTCTTACGGACAAGCATCCATTTTTCGCTTAGACGAACAGGAAGACCAGTGTGCTCGGATTTCTCTATATCCTCCATTGATGGGATACGTGGGAAACTCAGGTTCTGTTCGGGCACGTGGTTTGTGTAGAGCCAGCGCATAGTATCAGAACCGATACGCTCTGCTGCATCATCAAAGACAACGAGATTACCCTTTGACTTGTGCATAGGTGTTCCATCGTCACCCATAAGCGTGGCAAAGCCAAACAGCGTTTTGAACGGTGCCGTGTCCTCCAGAACCGTACTCATCACAAGCATAGAGTAAAACCAGTTGCGGAACTGCCCCGGAAACGACTCTGTAACGAAATCGGCTGGAAACCATTGTTCCCAGTAAGCACGATCAGTACGGTAATGCAGCGTTGAGTATGGGACAATACCCGCGTCAAGCCATGGATTACCCACATCTTTTACGCGAGAAACCTCTTCGTTACAATTTGGGCAACGTACTTTGACAGCATCGACCCATGTACGATGTGGTGAATGGCCCTCAAATTCTTCCCAACCGGAGACGGCACGTTCTTTCAACTCCTCTTTGCTACCGATAACCTCATATGTCCCACACGCGGGACAATCGAATATGGGTAACGCGAGGCCCCAGTAGCGCTTCTTGGAGATCATCCAATCGTCCATATTACGCAGCCAGTCCATTTCGCGGTCAAAACCAAACTCTGGTATCCATGTGATCTGCTTCACAACGTCCATGATCTCGTAGCGGAGCGTCTCCATAGAGATGAACCACTCGTCAACAAGACGGAAGATCAATTCGGTTTTGCAGCGCCAGCAGGTTGGATAGCGATGCTTATAATTCTGTGGGCGATATAACAAGCCCTTTTGTGTCAGGTTATCGGCAACAAGCTGTCCTACCTCGGAGGTATGCTTACCTGTGAGCCAGTCGAATCCATTGACATATACACCAGACTCATCAACTGGCGCTATCGAGGGAAGATCAAACTCTTTCGAGAGCGCAAAGTCTTCACGTCCACATCCTGGAGCAATGTGCACAATGCCTGTACCTTCGCTCGACGTGACATCTTTTCCTGATATAAGTCTATGGACGATGCCCTGCTCAGCAGGAAGTTCATCGAAGGGACCTCGATAGGTCCATCCCACCATGTCACTTCCTTTGAGTGTTTCGACGACATGGTAGTCGCCCTTATCACGCCCTTTGAGAGCTTTTAGTACGGGCAATAACGCCTCGGCAAGGTAGTAGAACTCCCCATCTTGCTCAACCTTTACATAGGACAGATCGGGATGGACCTCGGATGCGACATTCGCAGCAAGCGTCCACGGCGTTGTTGTCCAGACAAGCAGGTACTCATGAGGACGATCTACTAATGGAAAACGGACATAGAGGCTAAGATGAGTAATTTCATGATAACCCTCTGACTCTATCTCCATATTCGAGAGGCCAGTGGCACAGCGTGGACACCACGGCATGACATCACGCCCTTTGTAGAGCAAACTCCGCTCATTGCACTTCTTTAAGAAAGACCAGATAGTGTAGTTATTCTCATCTGAGAGAGTGTAGTAGTCATTGCCCCAATCCATCCAGTAGCCCAGGCGGATTGATTGCTCTATTTGGCGTCTCGCGTAGGTGAAGACACGCGCCTTACAACGCTCAACAAATGCAGCGATGCCGAATTCTTCAATGTCGCGCTTCGACTTGATGCCAAGTTCTTTCTCCACCTCGACCTCGACCCATAAGCCCTGGCAATCAAAGCCGTTCTGGTAGCGTTGCTTGTACCCCTGCATCGTCTTGAAACGCTGGTACAGGTCTTTGTAGGTGCGCCCCCATGCATGATGCACGCCCATTGGGTTGTTCGCAGTGATTGGGCCATCCATGAACGAATAGCGCTTATCGCTGTGTTCATTGCGACGCAGGTACAATTGAAGCACCTTGTTATCATCCCACCACTGCTGAATCTTTTTTTCCAGCTTAGGATAGTCTACGCGGTCTGCCGCAGTGACTGGCTGGAATACACTTGATGTAACCGACAAAACATCCTCCTCGGCTGTCAATATGCCTTTTTTCCTTAGAAGGAATATGGTTATTGAATATGAATAAGTCCTCTATCTATAAAACAATCCCTTATTCCGTCAGTATAATCTCTAAACGCTTATTGATTCTGCCCTTGTTTTCTGTCTTTGTAATCTTAATTCCGCCAACTGCTTTCGTATGGCCCACATGAGTACCACCGTCTGCTTGCAAGTCCAGTCCGACGATCTCTACGATGCGCACCTCTTCAATAGAAGCGGGAAGCAAATTTATTTTTGTGCGCACAAGGTCGGGTATTGCAAATGCTTTCTCACGTGGCAGTGTGTACACACGGATTGGATAATCTGCTTCGATTGCCTCATTCACTCTTTGCTCAATAGAGGCAATACGTTCTTTATCAAGATTCTCCATTGAGAAGTCCATACGCGCACGGTCTGGATACATTTGTCCCCCCGTTACCTGGACACCAAATTCTTTCCAGATAATTCCACAGAGAATGTGTAGTGCGGTATGCGTACGCATCATCTGGTAGCGAAAATCCCAATCAATCGTCCCAACAACCTCTGTCCCTAGCATGGGAGGGAGAGAGTCGAGCGTGTGCCACACAACGTCATCGCGCTTGTTCGTCGCGACAACATTCGCCTGCTGACCCTCCCAGGAGATGACGCCACGATCTGCCATCTGACCGCCACCACCGGGATAAAACACAGTCGCGTCAAGTGCTATCTCATCGTTTTCGACGGCAACAACTTTTGCAGTGCATTCGTAGGTAAAACTATTCTGGTGATAGAGCAGCTTTGTCTTCATTGTCGTGGCGCTCCTCTCTGTCTTCTAGCTCTATGCAAAAACAATAAATAGCAATAAAAAACCCCCTCGCCCAACACTAGGGACGAGAGGAACTCCCGTGGTACCACCCTTATTAGTTGTATGCTTGCCTCTCAATACATAACAAAAAGCACACAAACTCACTTGACGTTACGTACTACATGTCAATAAGCCTCTTCATAAGATAGAAAAGCGAGATATATGGCAAGATATACGTACCTTTGTGGTAACGGAAAGGTTCCGGCTAGGCTTACTATAACATTCGGCTAGCAGCTCTGGAGTGATTTTCTGCACATTGCCTGTGTTCGGTTACACCAACTCCGAACTCTCTAGAACATGCTTGTGTGCGTACTTTCTCCGTCATAGCTTGTCTGTACTATATTACAACTATATTGTACTGGACTTGACGCAGCATGTCAATCATGAAAAAGTAAAAATGCAGGGAGACCCTTGCGGTCTCCCTGTTGCCCCCGAAGCATGATGGCTCTGCGAGCCAGAGAAGAAGATGAAAATGGGATAGAATGGAGGTGATGAGCAAGCCAAGGTCGGTGTCATGCTGGTACTGTGT